>Ga0213860_10000272_pt1 | contig 20287 bp, 20 predicted proteins | sample PICome_3_FD_160118 | JGI IMG/M metagenome (GOLD analysis project Ga0213860, IMG submission 160118) | Coastal seawater microbial communities near Pivers Island, North Carolina, United States - PICO550 | ecosystem: Environmental > Aquatic > Marine > Coastal | place: USA: North Carolina...
TAACGAGACATTGACATCTGCTGATGTTTTATCCTTTTTCTCGCGTTCTTCGGTTGGGCGATCGCCAGTGACGATATAGATCACTTGCTCAGCAATCGATGTCACGTGATCCCCCATGCGTTCGATATTTTTCGCGATGAAATGCAGGTGCATACAGGGTGTAATATTGCGCGGATCTTCCATCATATAGGTCAGGAATTCACGGAATTGTCCACTGTACATTTGATCGACTTCGCGGTCACGATGAATGACCTCTTCTGCCAATTTCACGTCCCGCTGAACATAGGCGTCAAGCGCGTCTTTCAGCATCAATTCAACTTCACGCGCCAGGCGACGCAGGCCTTGGCCCTTGTCAAATACATGCGGCATTTCCATCAGGACAGTTGTGCGTTTTGCCATGTTTTTGGAATAATCGCCAATTCGCTCCAGGTTCGATGCAACCTTGATCACCGACAAAACCAACCGCAAATCAATTGCCGTGGGCGAACGCAGAGCCAATAGTTTCGCAGCCTCGTCGTTGATCAGGATTTCCAACTGATCGATGGCCTTGTCACGGGCACGAACATCCGCGGCCAATTCAACGTCACGGGTGTCAAATGATTTCGCGGCGTCTAAAATCGACGCCTCAACCATGCCACCCATTTTCATAATGTGCGCTTGGATCGCTTCTAGGTCACGGTCAAATGCAGATACAATGTGTTGCTGTTCGCTCATAATCTTATCCAATCCGCCCTGTGATATAGCTTTCGGTGCGCGGGTCCTCTGGTTTGGTGAAGATGGTTGTCGTGTCCCCATATTCGACAAGGTTGCCCAAATGGAAAAACGCGGTTTTCTGACTAACCCGCGCGGCCTGCTGCATCGAGTGCGTGACAATCACAACGCAATAGCGTTTGCGCAAATCATCAATCAATTCTTCAACCTGCGCTGTTGCGATGGGGTCTAGCGCAGAACAGGGTTCATCCATCAACAAAACCTCTGGTTCTGTGGCAACAGCCCGCGCAATACATAGGCGTTGTTGCTGCCCCCCTGAGAGGCCTGTTCCCGCGTCATTTAGACGATCCTTCACCTCATCCCAAATCGCGCCACGTCGTAGTGCCTTTTCCACGATTTCATCCAGCTCGGCCTTATTTTTGGCCAATCCGTGAATACGCGGGCCATAGGCCACATTATCATAAATGGATTTTGGGAATGGGTTTGGTTTTTGAAACACCATACCAACACGTGCACGCAGCTGCACGGGATCAATGCGGGGATCATAAATATCCTCACCATCTAACAAAATGTCACCACTGACACGGCAGATATCAATGGTGTCGTTCATGCGATTAAGCGTACGCAAAAACGTGGACTTACCGCACCCGGAGGGGCCAATAAATGCCGTGACGGTTTTGTCCAAAATTTCAACAGAAACATCCTTAATCGCATGTGTGTCACCATAGTGAACCTGCACGCCTGATGCGCTGATTTTCGTTTGTTGATCGGTTGATGTTTCTTGGGTCAGTCGCATGTCGTTCATTTCATCTAGCCGCTTGAGTTTTTTAAAATTAAGCCGCGCAAACACACCCTTATTGCGCGTTTGGCACGGTTTTATGAAGGTTGTGTAACAGAATTATGACGTCATGACACGTCGTTTCTTTGTGCTCTGATAGAGATATCATACGGCAATAACACCCGAAAATTCGCCCCCTGTCCCATAACGCTATCCACCATTAATCGACCACGGTGTCGGCTAATGATATGTTTCACAATGGCAAGTCCCAACCCCGTACCGCCCATTTGACGGGAACGGTGGCTATCGATGCGATAAAACCGTTCGGCCAATCGTGGCAGATGAACGGGATCAATGCCGGGCCCATCATCTGATACAGTTACTTCGATCCCTTCGCTGCGCAAGGTAGCCAGATAGGCGGGGTGCGACAGCGTCACAGTCACATTGCCCCCTTGCATCCCATATTTAATGGCGTTTTCGATCAAATTGTTGAACACCTGACGCAATTGATCACTGTCACCTTTGACGCTGATGTCTGTGCTCGCTTGGCTCACAACATTCAAGGTAACATCCCGCGCCTTTGCGGCGGGCAACAATATATCGACCGTTTGTTCAATTAATCCATGCAGATCGATGTTTTCCGTTGGACGCTGACGCTCGGTTGCTTCAACTTGAGAGAGGGAGAGCAGATCATTGACCAATCGGTTCATACGCTGCGCCTCAGACTCCATAATGCCCAGGAACCGCTCTTGGGCCTTTGGGTCATCTTTGGCAACGGTGCGCAGTGTTTCGATAAACCCCATCAATGCGGCCAGCGGACTTTTCAATTCATGCGAAACATTGGCCACGAAATCCCGCCGCATCTGTTGGATTTGTTCCTGATCACTGCGGTCTTGAAAGGTGACCAAACAATACTGACCCGCGATATTGATGCAGGTGGCATCATAAAACGCATCCCGCCGATTTTCCGAGATTGTGACACGTGCATTTTTACGCTCGCCCGATTTGATCGCGCCTTCGATGGCCTCGATCATGGTTGGTTGGCGAAACACCGTATAAAAATGCCGTCCTTCAATCCCGTCGCCCAAAAAGGCCTTGGCCTCAGGATTGGCACAGAGGATGCGTTCAAAATTCCGCATGGAAATAGCGACACAGGGGGATGGCAGCCCAGATACAATCGAAATGATTTGTTCGTTTTCCATCTGGTCCCTTTTATCGCGTTGCGCCACGTAAATCCAAAAAGATCACAGTTTTATGACAATGGGCGCAATTGATCGCGGAAACGGCGTGCGTTTTCCTTATAGTGAAGCGCACTTTTTTCCAGCCCAGCGATTTGCGCCTCTCCCAACTCTTTGACAACGCGCCCAGGTGAGCCAAGAACCATGGACCCATCTGGGATTTCCTTATTTTCGGTAATCAAGGCCCCTGCCCCAATCAGACAGTTTTTTCCAATCTTGGCCCCGTTCAAAATGGTGGCCCCCATCCCGATAAGGGAATTGTTCCCAATCACACAGCCATGCAGCGTCACCATGTGACCGATCGTGCAACTTTCACCAATCATCAAGGGATATCCCATATCCGTGTGCAAAACACAGTTTTCCTGAATGTTGGATCCTGCCCCAAGGTGGATCAATTCATTGTCACCGCGCAGTGTCGCCCCAAACCAGATCGAAGCATTTTCAGAAACCTCAACATGGCCGATGACATTTGCATCATGCGCGATCCATGCGCTTGGTGATACTTGTGGGGTTTTGTCCCCTAATGCGAAAATGCTCATGATCTTTCCTCAAACTCTTTGTTCAAACGGCGCACAACATTCACCAGATCAGGTTGTTGGCTTAGGCGCAGGCGTTCGGCGGCAACGATTGTTTTTAAACGGGCTTCGGTTTCCTCCAAATCCTCGTTCACCAAAACATAGTCGTATTCGGGCCAATGGCTAATTTCATCACGTGATTTGGACATACGGCCATCAATCACTTCTTTGCTGTCTTGTGCACGGGCATAAAGGCGGCGTTCCAATTCAGGGATAGACGGCGGAAGGATGAAAATCGACAACACGTGTTTCCCAAGAGCCGAGGCGCGAACCTGTTGCCCTCCCTGCCAATCAATATCGAACAACACGTCGCGCCCTGCATTGATCGCCTCTTCTACGGGGCCTTTGGGGCTGCCATAATAATTGCCGAAAACTTCTGCGTGTTCCAACATGTCACCCTTGGCAACCATATCCTGAAATTCTTCACGCGAATGGAAATAATATTCGCGCCCATGTTCTTCACCGGGTCGCGGCGCGCGCGTGGTTGCAGACACCGAAAAATTCAATGTCGGATCCCAGCTGCGCAACTGTGCGGCCAAGGTCGATTTGCCCGCACCAGAAGGCGACGACAGAATGATCAATAGCCCGCGGCGGGCGACATCGGGGTTATTCGACATTTTGAATTTGCTCTCTCATTTGATCTATCGTTGTCTTAAGCTCTAGGCCAAGGCGGGACAATTCGCTGTGCTGCGCCTTGGAACAAAGCGTATTGGCCTCGCGATTAAATTCTTGGATCAGGAATTCGGCGCGCCGTCCAATGCTTGTATCCTCGGCAAATAGAGCGCGCGCGGCGTCAATATGGGCGTCCAGTCGATCCAGTTCTTCTGCCACATCCTGTTTGATGATGAACAGCGCAACTTCTTGGGCAACGCGCTCTGGCTCAACCTCGGAAAACTGCTCGCTTAGGGTTTTGAGATTATCTGTGAACCCTTGTTCCAGCTTGGCTTTACGCTCTGGTAACAACGCACGAGCCGCCGAAACAAGATCCGCAATCATATCAATTTGATCGCCCAAAATGCGGGCAAGCGCTTCGCCTTCTCGTGCGCGATCCATGTCCCAATTTGCAATCATCTGCGACATCGCCGATTGCACCGCCTGTGACATACCAGGCGTAAGTTCGGAAACGCCCGTTTCATGCGCCATCACGCCTTTAATCGCCAAAATATCGCTGGCCTTGGAGGGGGCGAGTGACAAATGACGAGCCAAGGCCAAATCCTCGATCCGTTCGATACCAGACAAAACCTGATCAATCATTTTTTCATTGATTGCAGGTGCCTCGGAAATATCGTCCTGTAGGCTGTAGCGTATGTTCACTTGTAACGACCCACGCTTGGCAACCTTTGTAATGGTTTCGCGTAGTTTCGGTTCGAGCGCGGCAAACAAATCTGGGACGCGCAGTTTTAAATCAAGGCCGCGGTTGTTCACGCTGCGCACTTCTAATGTCGCGCTTCCTCCGGTGAATTCGCAGCTGTGATTGGCAAAGCCGGTCATTGATTTCATGGCACTCTCCTTAGACACTCATGTGCAATAAGATATTCTTGGACATGGAACAAGGGTGGCTGCGTTAACCAATAATTAAGAATTCAGGATCACAACCACGCTTAAATTCGTATTAACCATTTGATAACAATTTGTAAGTGTATGGTGTTGAACATGGGTCGAAACGTGGTTGAGCTTTCGCAATATCGGGATCGGGATCATTTTTCTGCATTGCGCACCTTGGGGAATTACTGGAACAATTTGGTGGATGGTGGCGTGCCCTATCGCTCTGATCTTGATCCGCGCGAACTTTCTGATGCGCTGCGCAGCATTGTATTGATGGAACGTATTTCAACCGGAAATGCGCGTATACAGATTTTGGGGCGGTACCTATGCGATGTGTTGCAAGAGGATGGACGCGGCCTGCCCTAATCCCTGATGTTTGATGGTGAAAGCAGATCGCTTGCGCTTGATATTTTGGGCCAAGTGTTCGACACGGAATGCCCCAAAACATTATGGTTGGGATGTGCAGAAGGAACCTGGAGCGGAAAGATGACATTGTATCCCCTGCGCGATGTCTATGGTGTGACCAATATGGTGGTTGCGGGGATTGAGGGCAGCGCGCCCTTGGCACACCCAATCAAATTCTACGCACAACTGACACCCATTCCCGTGACCGTGCAAAAGCATAAGGTGCCTTTAAATTTTGTCGATGTCGCCTATCGCGTTGCCATGGTGAAATCACGCGCCTATCTGCGCCTATTGGATCAAACCGTATCAGACAAATAATCGTTCAATAAGTTAACGACATCTGCGCGGTCCACATCCGATGTCACGAATGCCTGTCCAATGCCACGGGCAAGGATAAAACGCAGTTGGCCATCCACCACCTTTTTATCCTGCGCCATCAAATCAACCAGGGCCTCGGCACTGGGCAGCGCTCCATCGATGTCGGACAGTTGCGATTTCATGCCCATCGCGCTCAGGTGTTGGGCGACACGGCTTGGGGCCTCTTGCGCACATAATCCCATGCGCGCAGACAGATCAAAGGCCAGCGCGCAGCCAATGGCCACCCCTTCGCCATGCAATAGGCGATCAGAATACCCTGTTGCAGCTTCAAGCGCGTGACAAAAGGTATGTCCAAGGTTCAAAAGCGCACGATCGCCCTGTTCGGTTTCATCGTGTTCAACGATGTCGGCCTTCATCTGACAGGAAATGCGGACCGCTTCGGCGCGGGCCTCTTTATCGCCATTGGCAAGTGCGGGGCCGTGCTCTTCTAGCCATTCAAAAAACGCCTCATTGCCCAACAACCCGTATTTAACAACCTCGCCATAGCCTGCCAAAAAATCACGCGGGGTCAGCGTGTCCAACACATCAATATCGGCCAAAACCATGCTGGGTTGATGAAACGCACCGATCAGATTTTTACCGTGGGGCGCATTGATGCCTGTTTTGCCACCAACCGAACTGTCAACCTGCGCCAACAGCGATGTGGGCATCTGCACAAATCGAATGCCACGGCGCAGCACAGCGGCCGCAAATCCAACCAAATCCCCGATAACACCACCGCCAAGGGCAATAACAACATCACGGCGTTCAATTTTTTCGCTTAGCAACCATTCAACGGTCCGTTCAAAATGCGGCCAGGATTTAGTGCTTTCCCCTGCAGGTAGGGTTAGAGAGACCGTTGATATTCCTGCGCCCTCTAGTCCCTCAATAAGCGTGTTCAGGTGAAGGTCTGCCACGTTTTCATCCGTCACAATTGCCACGCGTTGTCGTTTTAACAGGGGCGTGATAAATTCCGCAGCGTTGAAAATAAGACCCGATCCAATATGGATTTGATACGCGCGCTCCCCAAGGTTTACATCAACCGTTTTCATTGTTTGCCTAACCTTCAAATATACCGTCGTGCCGTTCTAACACATCAATTACGCGATCTACCATTTCTGGAATTTCGGTTTGACCATCTGACGTTACCTGCACATCTGCCAAGGCATAGATAGGCGTGCGCGCCGTATAAATATCAACCAGCGTTTGATAGGGGTTTTCCGTCTGCAACAGCGGGCGGGTGGTTTTATGTTTCACCCTATTCCAAAGCACATCAGGTTCCGCATTCAGCCAAAGGGACACGCCCAATTCGCTCATGTTTTTGCGATTGCCCTCTGCTAAAAACGCACCACCACCCGTGGATAGGATGCCGGGTTTTCCGACCAACAATCGTTCAATCACCTGCGCCTCTTTTTCGCGGAAAAACGGCTCGCCATAGCGGGCAAAAATTTCAGCAATCGACAGATTTGATGCGGCCTCAATCTCTTGGTCAGAATCCAGAAACGCCACATCCAAACGCTCGGCCAATGCCTTGCCTACTGCGGATTTTCCCGCCCCCATCATCCCCACAAGGGCCACTGTCTTTTTCAACGTCCGTGTCATGTGCGTCTTATTGGCGATCTGACGCCAAATTACAATAACAGGAATAACTTTGCTTGGTTCTTCAGGGCATTCGTGATTATACTACGGCAAAAGCCAACAAAATTGGATGTAAGCATGGGCAGATTGATCAAATGGGTTTTGATTTTATGCGTCTTTGGATTTGTGGCGCTGTCGGTCTATGCCTATGTTGGTCCTTTTTTCGGTGTAAAGTTCGACCCCATTCGCAGCCCCGTTAGTCAGTCGATTCAGTTGAATGAGATTTAGTGCGCATTCCCTTGCCTTGATCTTATGCCTATCCGCTCAGATCGGTGTGGCCCAAAATGCCCCGCTGTCGGCCATTGATTGGTTGGACGAGAAAGATGCTCCCGCGGATGCATCACAGCCCACAGATCCAGATCCCATTGTCGAACCAGAAATCCAAGTTGTCCCGCTTGAGGATATATCACGCAATTCTGTCGGGCTTTTGCCAGCGCGTGTGACGGGACTGCCCTCGCATCTGTGGCGGGAAAGTCAATCAAACGCCTTAGAAACCCTGCTAAACGAATTTCCTGCTGAACATAATCCTGTCATCCATTCCTTTCTGTTCAACCTGCTTCTGACCGAGGCGGACGCCCCAGTTGAGGATCAGCGCACGCATGCATTTCTAAAGGCGCGCATTCGCAAACTGATCGACTTGGGCGCTGTTGATGCGGCGCATGCAATGTTAGAACGCGCGGCCCCCTTGCCGCCATCCCTAGTGCCACTGCTGTTTGAATTGTCGCTTTATGATGCCTCGATTGAACCAGCCTGTGATCCTGTGTTGGCGCTGGGTCCAAATTATCCAGATGCGGCGGCGCGGATTTATTGTTTGGCGCGGCGTGGGGATTGGTTGACCGCAACGCTTGTTTTGGACGCAACCGAGGCGCTGGGTGAATTCACAGGGCGCACGGCAGCGTTGCTGCATATCTATCTCGAAACCGAGACTGAGGATGAGATTGATGCCAATCTACCCCCAAATTTGCGTGTCTCTGCCCTTGATTACCGATTGTACGATGCAATCGGATTGCCGCTGACACCCGATTTGTTGCCGCGTGCCTTTGCGGTGTCTGATCTGTCCGGGGACAATGGATGGCGTGCCCAATTGATTGCCGCGGAAAGATTGGCGCAAACGGGCGCGATTGGGGACAACCGATTTTTAGGGATATATAGTGCCAATACCCCCTCTGCCTCTGGTGGGGTTTGGGACCGTGTGGCCGTGTTTCAGGCCTTTGAGGCCGCACTGCAAACCAATGTGGATGTTCCAGCCGCACTTGATCAGGCATGGTCCAAATTTTACGCAACCGATTTGGCGCGCACATTTGCAAACATCTTTGCAGAGGATGTTGTAAACGCGGGCCTGACGATCCCTGCCGCGATGGAAGTCATCCTGATGTCAAATCGGTATGACGCGGTCCCCGAAACAAATGATTTTCGCACCTTTGTGGCACATGGCATCATGCCTGTGACACCGCCACTACCGCCAATGGAACGCGCAATTTACGATGCGTTTTTGGTACCGCGTATCCCATTTGTCGTGGAACAAATGATTGCCCAAGGCCGATTGGGCGAAGCAATCCTTGCCACATTGATCCAATTAGACAAGGGCAGCGCGGGGGATGTACGTGATCTACATGAAAGCTTGTCAACTCTGCGCCTGATCGGGTTAGAGGATTTGGCACGCCGCGCAGCCATCTATGCCATATCAAAGGCGCCCTAATTCATGGATGATTTGCGCCGCATAGAAGCCTTTCTTGAGGCGAAATCCGCAGAAACAGGTGCATCGCAAAACACACTGTCCGCCTATGCCCGTGATCTGGCGAATTTTCATGAATTCCTGATCGATCAAAAACAGGATTTGATGCAGGTCGATATGGCAGGCGTAGAAACCTATCTGGTGGATTTGGCCAATCGTGATCTGTCACGGTCAACACGCGCGCGCCGATTATCGGCGATCAAACAATTCTTTCACTTTTGCCTAGAAGAAAACTGGCGCGCGGATCATCCAGCGTTGCAAATCACAGGCCCCGGGCGGGAAAAATCGCTGCCCAAAATCATGACGGTGATTGACGTTGATCGTTTGATGGACTGCGCCATCACCACCGCCAAGGGAGCGGTTGAACGCGCCAGAAACGCCTGTTTGATGCAGGTTTTATACGCAACGGGCATGCGTGTGAGTGAGTTAATGTCCCTACCCGTCGCCGCCTGTCGCGGTGAGCCAGAGTTTTTATTGATCAAGGGAAAAGGCGACAAAGAACGCATTGTCCCCCTATCCCCACCCGCCTCTGCGGCATTGACCCTGTGGCTGTATCACCGCGATCGGGAGGAAGAACGCAAGGTGAATGAGGGGCATGATGCCTCGCCCTTCCTCTTTCCATCACGCGGGAAACTGGGGCATTTAACGCGCCACTGGTTTTACCAAAACATCAAAAATTGGGCCATTCATGCGGGTATTGATACAAGTGTCGTGACCCCGCACACCATCCGCCATGCCTTTGCCACGCATCTATTAGCGAATGGTGCGGATTTGCGGGTGATTCAAACCCTGTTGGGACATGCGGATGTGTCCACCACGGAAATTTATACGCATGTGTTGGATGATCATTTGCGTGATCTGGTGATGGATCATCATCCACTGTCGACGAAACGGCGTAAATCCATCGGCAATACCTCTTCCGAGGGCCAATAACCCGTTTCCAATGCGGTGTGATAGCCCTGATCCAAGCCGGCATTGATCATGGCATCTTGGGCCGTTTGATGATCATAAGACAGGTCATAGATCGTGAATGCACAAGCATCCAAGATACCATAGGATGTAGTCGATATTCCGTTGTGCGCGGGCATTCCAATTGCCCCGCTATTGAACCAAGTCACACCTTCGATGGATTTCTGAAACGGAATTCCCGAATGACCCGCGATAACGCCGTCAAAAGCGCCAAGGTCATTCTCTATCTCTCTGATTACGTTTATATATTCTTGATCAGGCGTAGTTGGGAATAGAAACTGGGAAACATGACTGAAACCCCCATGCAGAACGACATAACGCTTTCCATCATGCATAAAAATGAAATGATCAGGTAGCGACCCAATAAATTGACGTTGATCTGTGCTGACCTCTTGATTTGCAAAAGCATACCAGCCCCGAGACAACAGATCACAGGTGCTGCCCGCCTCAAATCCGCACCCGCAGGTGTCACTGCCCGCTGCCAATTCGATTTCACAATTGCCTTTAATCATCGGACATCCAAAATCGCGCAGCAGGTTCATGGTTTCGGATGGATTGCCACAATAGGCGATGCTGTCCCCTGTAAAAATACAGCGTTCTGCAGGGATACCGTGCTCTTGCGCTGCGTCGATCAGGGCCTGTGTGGCCTGCAAATTCGAATAGGCCCCGCCAAAGATCAAAATTGGCCCATGAATATCCCCAAAATCCACCTGTCGCATCGTCCCCCCTTGATCGGACGGGGTTTAATCCCCATAAGCTATGTTCAACGCTAACCCGAGAGAGCCTTAGATGGAACAAGAATTGATAAACCTAGACAGTGCATTTTGGATCACCACAGGTGCGATCCTATTGCTCTTGGTTTTGTCTGGCTTTTTTTCGGGCTCTGAAACCGCATTGACCGCCGCATCGCGCGGAAAAATGCGCACGCAAGCCGACAAAGGATCGCGGGGCGCGCAGCGTGCCTTGGATATTACAGAAGATAACGAACGCCTGATTGGGTCGGTGTTGTTGGGCAACAACTTGGTCAACATCCTGGCAACATCGCTGACCACGGCGCTGTTTACGCGGATGTTTGGGGAAAGTGGCGTGGCGCTTGCCACATTGATCATGACCGTATTGGTTTTGATTTTTGCGGAAGTTTTGCCAAAAACATATGCGATCACCAATGCCGAAACGGCGGCAGCACGCGTATCGTTTCCAATCAGCATTGTTATCCGCATTTTCGCCCCCATCGTGTCCACCGTACGTTGGTTTGTGCGTGGGGTTTTGCGCGTCTTTGGTGTGCGCACGGATCCCGATACGCACATCCTTGCCGTGAGAGAAGAAATCGCAGGTGCCCTAAGTTTGGGACATTCCGAAGGGGTTGTCGAAAAAGAGGATCGGGATCGTATTTTGGGTGCCTTGGATTTGTCCGACCGTACAGTCGAAGAAATCATGTTGCACCGTTCAGGCATCGAAATGATCAACTCAGACGATGATCCGCAGGCGATTTTGACCCAGTGTTTAGAAAGCGCGCATACGCGCCTGCCCGTTTACAAAGATGATCCTGAAAACATCATCGGCGTCATTCATGCCAAGGATTTGGCGCGTCAAATGTATCGCTTGGTCAGCGGCCCAAATGCCAAGCTTTCGGATCTGGCCAAGTTTGACATTAACGAAGTGGCGATGGAGCCGTATTTTATTCCCGACACCACATCGCTCGATGATCAGATGCGTCAATTCCTGCGTCGTCGCACGCATTTTGCACTGGTCGTGGATGAATATGGATCGCTTGAAGGATTGATTACGCTGGAAGACATACTTGAAGAGATCGTTGGCGAAATTGCTGATGAATTCGACACGCCGGAGGATCAGGCGATCAAACCAGATACATTGGGGCGCTACACGCTGGACGGGGCCATGACGATCCGCGATCTAAACCGCGCGCTGGATTGGTCGCTCCCTGATGATGAGGCGAATACACTTGCAGGGTTGGTCATTCACGAGGCACAGATGATCCCAACAGTGGGTCAAATTTTCTATTTCCTTGGCTATCGGTTCGAGGTTGTCGAACGTCAGGCCAACCGCCTGACCCAATTGCGCGTCACGCCCATGTAAAAAACCGTCCAAAATTATTGGACGGTTTTCATAATTATCCACGCAGGCGTTGGCCCTTCGGATCAAAGGGAGGTTCGGCCAGAATTGTGCCGCCATGGGGTTTGCCAAGGATCAACACCTGAACCCGATCACCCGCAGATGCGTTTTTCACGTAACCAAGCGCCAGCGACATGCCAACGGAATACCCATAGGCTCCCGATGTCACGCGGCCGATGCCAACCCCATCTTTGAAAATCGGCTCGCCCCCTGTGGCATCTGCGTTGGAGACAGTCACCGCATCCTCATCAATATGGATCAAAACCAAATTTTCGCGTGGTTCATTTTGCATCACCGCTGCGGCGGCGGATTTGTTTAGGAACTCTTTATCCATTTTACACAGACGCTCTAGGCCCACTTCTTGGGGCCAGTATTCTGGGCTATATTCGCGTGACCAGCTTCCATATCCCTTTTCCACACGCAGGGACATCAGCGCGCGTGATCCAACAGGCCCTCCGCCAAGTTCAGCCGCCGCATCAATCAGTGCTATGTAAACCGCCAATTGATCCCCAACATCGCAATAGATTTCCCAACCCAGATCACCTGTAAAACTGACGCGCAATGCGGCGCATTCAACGCCCGCAATTGTCAAATGACCCGACCGCATAAAGGGCCACGCCGCGTTCGAGAGATCCGCGTTGCTCAGCCGTTGCAGCAATTCACGCGATTTTGGCCCCGCTACGTTAAAGGCGCATGTATCGTTTGTTTTGCTTTCAAACGTCGTGCCCTTGGGCAGATCCACCATTTGATAGAAGCGCTGTTGATAGCGTTCGGCCATGCCCGAACTGACCACCCAATACTCATCCTCACCCAGTTTGGTGACCGTCGCATCGCCCGCGATACCACCGCGTTTCCCAATCAGAGGTGTCAGGCAAGAACGGCCCACAACACTGGGCATTTTATTGGCAAAAACGGCGTTCAACCACTCCTCTGCCCCTGCCCCTTTGACACTATATTTGCCAAAGTTTGAAATATCGATCACGCCCACGCTATCACGCAACATCTGGGCCTCGCGCCCGACGCTGTGCCACCATCCTTGGCGCGTAAAACCTGCAGTTTCAGGGGTCTCTGCATCAAAATAAAGCGCGTGTTCCCAACCGTAGTTCAGGCCAAAGGTTGCGCCCAGCTCTTTTTGTTTTTCAAAAATCGGACGGGTGCGTACGGGACGGCCCGCATCACGTTCTTCGTTCGGGAAATGGATTTTGAAACGGTGTGCGTATTGATCGCCCACCCGTGCCTTGGTAAAGGCCGCATCCGCCCAATCGCCAAAACGCGCCATATCCCATGCAAACATATCGTATCTGGTTTCCCCCTGAATGATCCATTCGGCGGCCAATAGCCCCATGCCACCCGATTGGCTAAAGCCCGGGATAATGCCATTACAGCAGAAATAGTTTTTCAATTCGGGCACGGGGCCAAACAAAACGTTGCTGTCGGGGGACCAAATCATGGGACCGTTGATCACGCGTTTGATGCCCGCTTCCCCAACCGCTGGGACACGTTCGATCGCGCGCATCATGTTTTCTTCGATCCGTTCCAAATCATCATCAAAGAGTTCGTGACCGAAATCAGGGGGCGTGCCATTTTCGGCCCAGAATTTTAACGCGCGTTCATAGGCACCCACCAATAATCCCTTACCTTCTTGGCGCAGGTAATATTCCCCATCACGATCTGCAACCGAGGGCAGACGACGATCCATGCCGTCAATTTCTGCAATAGTTTCTGTGACGAAATATTGGTGTTCTGTCGGCTGCAAGGGCAGTTTCAAACCTGCCAATGCAGCAACCTCGCGCCCCCAAAGGCCTGCGGCATTGATCACCCATTCGGTGTGAATGTCCCCTTTAGGCGTGCGCACAATCCATGATCCATCAGGTTGCTGTTCTGTGGCCGTCACGGGGGTAAAACGGTAGATTTCCGCACCCCGTTGTCGCGCCCCTGTGGCATAGGCATTGGTCACACCTGATGGGTCCACATTGCCCCCATCCGGTTCAAACATGATGCAGCGGATGCCATCGAAATTCACCAATGGATGCAACTGCTCTGCCTCTTCGCGCGATACCTCATGGAAATTCATGCCGTAAAGCTTGGCCTTGGCTTCCTGAAGGCGCAATTGATGTTCACGTGCCTCTGCCTGCGCCAGATAGAGCGAGCCTGGTTGGAACACGCCGCACCCCTGTCCCGTTTCTTGCTCCAATTCCTTGTAAAGGTTCATGGTATAATGCTGGATGCGGCTGATATTGGTGCTGTCGTGCAGGCCGTGGATATTGGCCGCCGCATGCCATGTGGATCCAGATGTCAACTCGTCCCGCTCTAACATCACCACATCGGACCATCCCAGTTTGGTAAGGTGATAGAGGATTGAGCAACCAATAACGCCGCCCCCAATGACAACGGCCTGTGCATGCGATTTCATATCAATGTCCATCCAATTTTTTTGCCCTTACCCTGACGCGGAAATTCAGGCACGGATTGTTTATTCCCGACATTTTCCGTCGCGCCTTTCCATTTCGGTAGGGTGATTGTTTCGTTATCTAACACCACAAAGGGTTCGCAATCCAGTTGTGGGCCGCAGCAAAATCGGAAATGATTGTTCCAGGGAATTGGAGGCCAACCAAATGAAAACCAATACACGTGTTGTCGTCATCGGTGGGGGCGTTGTTGGGTGTAGTGTTTTGTATCACCTTACGAAATTGGGTTGGTCCGATGTGATGCTGCTGGAACGTTCGGAATTGACATCGGGGTCCACATGGCACGCGGCGGGTGGATTTCACACGTTGAACGGCGACACCAATATGGCCGCATTGCAGGGATATACCATCCGCCTTTATCGCGAGCTGGAGGAAATCACAGGCATGTCCTGCGGCTTGCACCACGTTGGCGGCATCACATTGGCCGATAACCAAGAACGTTTTGACATGCTATTGGCAGAACGGGCCAAACATCGGTACATGGGGCTTGATACGCAAATCATTGGCCCAGATGAAATTCGCGATATTGCACCCATTACGAACACCGATGGGATTATCGGTGCGCTTTATGATCCACTTGATGGTCACCTTGATCCAAGTGGCACCACACACGCCTATGCCAAGGCCGCGCGGATGGGCGGCGCCACAATCGAAACCCATTGCAAAGTCATTGAAAATAATCAACGCGCGGACGGCACATGGGATGTTGTGACGGATAAAGGCACCATTCACACCGAACATGTGGTGAACGCAGGCGGCCTATGGGCACGCGAAGTGGGGGCCATGGCGGGTGTGTATCTGCCACTGCACCCGATGGAACACCAATATATCGTGACAGACGAAATCCCGATGATTTACGAACGGGACAGCGAACATCCCCATGTCATGGACCCATCAGGCGAAAGCTATCTTCGCCAAGAGGGGCGCGGTTTGTGCATTGGGTTTTATGAACAGCCTTGCAAACCCTGGGCGGTTGATGGAACCCCATGGGATTTTGGGCATGAGTTGTTGGCGGATGATTTTGATAAAATCAACGACAGTATTGAATTCGCCTATAAACGCTTCCCCGTGTTGGAAACCGCGGGTGTGAAATCCGTGATTCACGGACCGTTTACATTTGCACCCGATGGCAACCCCTTGGTCGGCCCAATCCCCGGATTGCGCAACTATTGGTCGGCATGCGGCGTCATGGCGGGCTTTAGTCAGGGGGGCGGCGTTGGTTTGATGTTGGCCCAATGGATGATCGAGGGTGAAACAGAACGTGACACCATGGCCATGGATGTGGCCCGCTTTGGCGACTGGATTGGACCGGGATATACATTGCCCAAGGTTATTGAAAATTACCAAAAACGCTTTTCCGTATCTTATCCGAACGAGGAACTGCCCGCCGCACGCCCAATGCGCACAACACCAATGTATGACATATTCGACAAGATGGGCGCCGTATGGGGCGCGCAATTCGGGTTAGAGGTGCCAAATTATTTCGCAGAGGCGGATGAACCCCGTTATGAAACGCCATCGTTCCGTCGATCAAACGCGTGGGAGGCGACCAAGCGCGAGGTTATGGCCGTGCGCGACAATGTCGGGATTAATGAGGTGCACAATTTCGGCAAATACCGCATTACTGGGCGCGATGCACGCGCATGGTTGAATCGCATCATGGCGGGCCGTATACCCAAACCCGGCCGCCTAAGCCTGACCCCGATGTTATCACATAAGGGGCGTTTGATTGGTGATTTCACTGTGTCCTGCCTGTCCGAAACTGGTTTTCGACTGACGGCGAGTTATGGCAGTCAGGCCTATCACATGCGCTGGTTCCTGCAGAACCAAACGGATGATGTGCAGATCGAAAACATTTCGGACACTGTAAATGGGTTCCAATTGGCAGGCCCCAATGCCGCCAAAGTGTTACAGGCCGTCACGCGCAGCGATGTGTCGGCCATGAAATTCATGGATGTCCATGAAATGGCCGTGGGTATGGTGAATTGCGTGGTCCAACGCGTCAGCTACACGGGTGATTTGGGGTATGAAATTTACTGTCATACAATGGATCAGCGTAGCTTGTGGCAGGCGCTGTGGACGGCAGGTCATGCATTTGACCTGAAACCCTTTGGCATGCGGGCGATGATGTCCTTGCGGTTGGACAAATTCTTTGGCTCTTGGTTGCGTGAATTTTCACCCGATTATACCCCAGGTGAAACGGGAATGGATCGCTTTATTTCGTGGAACAAAGACACTGATTTCATTGGGAAATCCGCCGCAATGGCCGAACGCGAGGCAGGCAGTGCACGGTCCCTTGTTGCGTTTGAGGTTGATGCAGAGGATGCAGATGGTGTCGCCTATGAACCCGTCTGGATTGATGGCGCGGTCAAGGGGTTCTGCACATCAGGCGGCTATTCCCATTACGCTGAAAAATCCATCGCGCTGGCGTTGGTCCCACGCGAACACGCGGTCGACGGACAAGAGGCAGAGATTGAAATTTTGGGACAGATGCGCAAGGCGCGCGTGATCACGACACCACTCTTTGATGCAGATGATGCGCGGATGCGTGGATAGTCCCCATGTCACTGGCGATTGTCATATTAGCTGCTGGCGCCTCCTCTCGTATGCGGGGGCGCGACAAACTCTTTGAAGTGGTTGAGGGTACACCGATCCTGACGCGGTTGGTGCATTTTGCCCAAGTGTGTGGTGATGTCTATGTCACATTGCCAGATCCAAATCACCCAAGGCATAACCTGCTGACAAGGACAAAGGCCGTGCCGATTTACGTACCCGATGCGGCCGATGGAATGAGCGCCTCCATCAAACGCGCCTTTGCTGCGGTCATGGAAACTTCAGCGACAGGGATGATGATCCTGACAGGGGATTTACCCGATTTGACGGAGGCGCATTTTACACAGGTCTGCGCAGAGTGGGCCAAGGATAAAACGCGCTATGTTCAGGCCAAGGATTCGGATGGAAAACCAGGGCATCCCGTGATCATTCCAAAATCGGGCTGGGCTGACATTGAAACCCTGCAAGGGGACATCGGGTTGCGCAATATTTTGCGTGAAAAACGAATGAAATACGTTTCATTCAAGGATTACGGCCCAACGCTTGATCTGGATACGCCAGAGGCGTGGGATAATTGGCGCGCTGCGCGTTAACGCACGATGCGCAGCGATCCGCGTGGATCACGATCCGCCGTTGGAATATGGACCGCGCGACATAGGGGGCGCACATCGTCAAATTCAAATCAAACAATCCTCGCCTGATCAGCATTCAGTGTCATCATAGTAAAGGATTGCGCGCTATACCCCGTGCCCATCCAGTGACCGTTGACCAGGACCGCTTCGTGTCCGTCACAATCCAAAACATAGGTATTGGCAATATCACTTAGGAAACGCACACCCGATCTGTTTTTCACCAAATCACCTGCACGCACGAACACATCAGATCCGTTCATGTCATCGGACATCAGGATCAGTTATCAGCGATTTTTCGGAAAAAATGGATCGCGCTGAATATGCTGCCACCCTAACCCGAATTGATGGACGTTATCATAGGCGCGTCTTTCAATGCTGAATGTATCATGGGTGCGCCGTTTGGAACGGATGTAGGACGCCTTTGTTGCGCTATATTGATCGCCACTCAATATATATTTCGACACATATTCGGACTGACACAAATGCATTCCAATCCGTGGCGATGCGGCCTCGGAACACAGGGATGTCACGTGTGATTCAATCTCTGTGTTCGACACATTGATCAAAGATTCGTAGGCAATTGTGCGGATGAAATTCCCTTCATTTCAGAAGAAAAGACGCGCAGGTTCCAGTAACTCAACTCCATTGCGTTATTGAATAACGCAGTATTAACGCAACAACAAATATCGCAACAGATCAATGAAATTGACTTACAGAAAAAATCTAACGTTTTCAGCGGATTATTTGGTGCCCAAGGTGAGATTCGAACTCACACGCCCGTGAAGGCGGGGGATTTTGAATCCCCTGCGTCTACCATTCCGCCACTTGGGCACTGGATGGTTGATTAAACAAATGTTTCGCCAAGGTCCAGAGGGAAAACGCGCTTGACCGCAAAAGTATTGCATGTTTTCTCAGCACCATAGATTTAAGAGGTTATGATGCCACGATCCCTATATGATTGGACCATGCGGATGTCCGAACATCCCCGTGCCGTTTGGATCTTGGCCATGGTTGCCTTTATCGAATCGTCGTTCTTTCCAATCCCAGTCGATGTGATGTTGATCCCCATGGTTTTGGCCGCACGTCATCGCGCATGGATCTATGCATTCGTGGCGATGGTCTTTTCGGTTTTGGGGGGATTGTTTGGCTATGCGATCGGTATGTTCGCCTTTGAACAAATCGCAGAACCCGCATTGATCGCCTTGGGCAAGGCCGACGCCATGGCCGAATATGCAATACGGTTTAATGACATGGGATTTTGGACCGTGCTGATGGCGGGCATCACCCCCTTTCCGTTCAAGGTGATCACAATCATGTCAGGTGCAACTGCGATGCCCCTGTGGTTATTTGTATCGACGGCAATCATTGCGCGTTCTGTTCGCTTCTTTTTGGTGTGTGGGTTGCTTTACTTTTTCGGTCCACCCATCAAATCGTTCATTGAACGCTATTTGGGTTGGGTCTTTGCCGCGGGCTTGGCCGTGCTGTTTTTGGGATTTTTGGGGGTACAATATCTATGACGGGACGTAGTTTGGGATTGATTGCCGCCCTTGGGTCACTGGGCATGATGATCGCCGCGCTTGGTTTTCAGTACATCGGCGAATTGCCCCCGTGTAAGATGTGCTATTGGCAACGTTATCCCCATATCGCCGCGATTGGGATCGGCGTTCTGTTTCTATTATTTGCCTATCGTGGGTTTTTGCTATTGGGTGCCTTATCCGCGCTAACCACAGGCGTCATTGGCGTTTATCATGTGGGCGTGGAACAGAAATGGTGGCAGGGACCAGATACATGTACATCCTCATCCACAGATGGGCTGAGCGTTGATCAATTGCTGGATCAGATCATGACAGCGCCGCTGGTGCGCTGTGATGAAATTGCATGGTCGCTGATGGGGATATCCATGGCGGGTTGGAACGCCATTGTGTCATTTGCATTAGCGTTCCTGTGGGTGACAGCGTTCAGCCGCTTCAAAGCCTAGATATAATCAGCGCGCTGCAAACTGTATTTGGCCATCTTTTCGTTTAACGTGCGGCGCGGCAGGCGCAGTTCATCCATAACCTTGGCAATGGATCCTTTGTGACGGCGCATGGTGTTGTCGATTAACATGCGTTCAAACGCCTCGACATATTCCTTAAGCGGTTTGCCTTCGGTTGTAACCACAGTTGTCATTTCATCTTCACCCGTCATCAACAGGGATGAAATGGACCCCTCGCCCCGTCTGGATTGCAGAACGGCCTGTTCCGCCACATTCATCAACTGACGCACATTTCCGGGCCAAGGTGCTTGTAACAATTGCGCGGCGTCTTGGGCTGAAATGGCGGGCGCGTCACAACCATAGTCATCAGAAAATTGTTCACATTGGCGATTGAACATTCCCAAAATATCGTCGCCCCGCTTGCGCAGCGGCGGAACCGTGATTTGCAATGCGCTTAAACGATAAAGCAGATCGGGACGCAGTTTATCGGCAACCGATTTCCCAACCTCTTGGCCATTGCTTATCGCGATGATGCGCGTTTCGGCAGGTGTCCTTTGGGTATCTATTTCGGCCAT
>Ga0213860_10000273_pt1 | contig 20279 bp, 6 predicted proteins | sample PICome_3_FD_160118 | JGI IMG/M metagenome (GOLD analysis project Ga0213860, IMG submission 160118) | Coastal seawater microbial communities near Pivers Island, North Carolina, United States - PICO550 | ecosystem: Environmental > Aquatic > Marine > Coastal | place: USA: North Carolina | collected...
TCTTATGATCTCTTCATCCAGTGCGTCTCGGTCTTCGCGGTTGGTTTCCACGATCACTTCCTGATGGAAAGTGGTGGTGACATGTCTATCACCAACTCGAACTCCAACTTCGGTAACACCTCGCTCCACTCGATTGGTTTCAAAGGATTTGCATTCAACCAGGACAAGGGTGGTTACATCGATGCTATCATTCCTCCCAAGGTTGTTGATACTGCTGCTGAAGCAACTGCTACTCAACAGTATTACACTCTTGACATCGAAGCATCGAATGATCAAGCAAACCACAACAAACTGTATCTCGCAGGTGACACCAACCAAGATCCATCTTCCAGACCTGCTGCGTCTATCGGTGGATACAGACTGGGTGCCAAGCAGGATGACAGAATCTATGTCAAACTACCTGGCGTAGGTGCAGGTGGCAAGAACACCTATCATGGAACTCTAGAACCATCTGGTGTTAAGACTTACAAGTCATCACTATCCAGTCTCACACCTCCTAGCCTCAACATCAACTTTGACCTAGATGGCGATGGTAACGATGACTTTAACATGGCATATGATGCCGCTAATCTCATCGAGAAGAACAGAGGTTATCTGACCACAGAAACCTATGGATATATCACTACCAAGTATCCTGCTCTACTTACAAATCCTGCTCTGACTATCACCAAGTGTGAAAGAGACCTGGGATTCATTATTGATGCAGTCGTCAAAGACCTTCGCGTCGGTGGTAACATCAACACTGTATATGCTGCAGAATCTTACATCTCTAGCGGCAATGTATCTTATGTTGATGGTGAACTAACCGAGACACTACTAGCATATGATCACTTGAGAAGATTGGCATTCGGTGCTGTCCGTAACTTCAATCTTCTAATCAAGAATTGTAGCACCACTAACGGATCTGCAACAATTACTGTTGGTGATACTTCTGGTCTTGTACCTGGCATGGATGTCAGTCACTATGATCAAAGTGACTTCACTAATGGTAAGTTGAATGAAAATTCGCAGCGCCTCGGAACTCTGTTAGATTCCAACTCTCCTGTAGTCATTGATGAGATTGTTAACGCTACAACCATCACGATCAAGGACATCAATACTGGTCAACCATTCAACGCTGGTGGTGATAGCACCACTGCATGGTTCTACTTCGAGAATGTCAATGCCTACTCTTCGGAGGTGCGTGTAACTGATGATTCCATCACCCAGGATACTGACTATCCAGAGTGTAACAATATCACCACTGCTATCCAGAACCTGTTTGATGTTGTAAATCTAGTTCTAAACGGCAACGCTAATCAGGTAACTAGAGTCGAACCAATTATTGATTCTGCTCAACTTATCGGTAGAGCAACGGTATTCACTATTGATACTGGCATGGGTCAAACTGACCCTCATGGACTACAAACTGGTACTGCTGTCAGACTAGTTCCAAGACCACTCAACGATCAGGTTGATAAGCGTCTTGTCAGACTACCACGAGGATTTGAAACTAACAGAACATACTATGTAATCGCTCCTGGTAGACTAACTGCTCCTGGTGTATTCAATGGCACCAGTGAGTTTGACAACACTGCTGGCACTAAACTGATGCTGGCAGCAACCAAAGAGAATGCTGCAGCAGGTATCTACATCTATTCTTCTGAAACAGAGGCAGTAGATCCTCAAGTCGAGATTTTGATTCAACAGTATGTTCTCGATGATCAGTATGATCTACACCGTTATGTTTGTAACGTCTCTGGAACTTACATCGAAACTGATGTTCCTCACATCTTCGACGTACCCATTCCTAACGTTCCTGCACAACAGATCTTCTTTGCAGTATCTGGTGACGCAAGTTCCCAACTGCCAACTATTTCTGGTGCTGGTGATGTACCTACAAACGTATACTACTATCCAAGATTCGAGACACCTAACAAGTTCAGTGTTCACACAACCCAAGCAGACGCACAAGCAGGCACCAATGCAGTAATCTTTACTGCTGGTAGTGGTAGTGACTTCGTTGTTTATGGTAACAAGAAGACATCTCCACTGAAGTATGATCCCGTTTCGTTCCAGAGATGGTACATCAACGTTAAGGATGAGTCTTCGGGTGGTCAAGATCCTAATGCAATCCTCACTAGATTCCATGCTGCTGACTTCCTAGATGGCACTGGTAATCTCTTCACTCCTGATACATTCTTCGAGAGAATTGAGGACGATCGTACACCTCTAGACAGAATCTATCGTCTACGTTATGTCATTCCGAAGTATCTGCAAACAGTTCGTGAACCTCTCAATGGTTATGTCATTAAGACAAGAACTGACGATAGAAGAAGACTGAAACCACAGAAATTCCTTCTGGAACCATTCAGCAACGGCGCACCCACTATTGCACAGTTTGAAAACCCTGCAAGACCTGCCGAGAAACTAGGTCAGTCTTTCGCTGATCTGGCTGCTGCTGGTGTTGATATCAGTGGAAACTTCTACGATCCATATGAGAATCCTCTACAGATCGAGTTTGAATCCAAGATTGCAGTTACAATTCAGTCGGCAAGAGTTACAACTAACTTCGCTGATGAAGAAAGACTAGAACTGACTGTTTTCGATCATACGATCATCAACCAGCAACTGAAGAATGAAATCTTCACTATTGTTGAGATTGGATCTCCACAGGGTGCAGGTATTCAAACTAGCATCTACAACAGCGATGACTCCAACTATGTTAGCTGGACTGGTTACTGCTCTGGATCTGCATATGTTCATGGATACTATCAGCAAGATCTAACTGCATTTGTTATTCTGAAGAACATCACTGGTAAACTGGAGTTTAATGCTACCAGTCCCACCACCTTTGTACAAAACAACGGTACGTTCTTCGATCTCAATGGTCAACCAGATGCGTGGCCAACACAAGTTAGTCGCTCCGATAGAAAGAACTATCTCTACAGAATCGAGGGTGCTAATGTCTACACCGTAGTACCTGGTGATAAGGTAACCACCCCTGGTGGCGATACTTACACAGTTTCTTCGGTCGAGGATGTACCTGATATCGATGATACCTTCTACATCTTTGATGTTGAGACTATTCAGGAACAGATTCCTCTCCAGCAGGAAGGTGTTTACTACTTAACGGCAGTTCGTGGTAACATCTCTCCATATCCTCTGGGTGCTGGTGTTGGAACCAACTTCCACTACTACAGATTCTCTCAACCTATCTCTAATCTGTATCCTCTGGATTACAAGAACGATCCACTGTGGTTCCAGATCGATGATAATGGAAATAGAGATCTCACGAAACTTGATCCCCCAGCATCTGTTGCTGCTGCTGATAACTATGTCCACGGTCTTGTTACTCTTAACGACTACAAGTACAGTGAGACGAAGGAAGCAGTTACTGACATGCTTGCGACTCGTCCGTTCTCAAACTTCCAGTACACTGCTTCTACCAGTGATGTTAATTCCAATGTCCTTGATAACAGAATTCAGGCACAAGAAGGTAACGCATCTGTAGGTTCCGAGAATAGACAGATTCCTATCTCTGGTGACTCTGTATATCCTCTACAGAAGAGATACTACACAGAACTGCGTCGTCCTTCGATTGCGAGATCTGGTAACCATACGTTTGAATACCTTGGTTTCGGTCCTGGTAACTATTCAACTGGTTTCCCACTCCGTCAGGAAGTCGTTCTATCTGATAAGCAGGACTTCTACGCACAAGCGAAGCGTGAGGACGCTGGTATCGTCTTCTACACGGGTCTAAACTCCAACGGTGACCTCTATATCGGTAACCGTAAGATCAACGCTATTACAGGCGAAGAGACGTTCCTTGAGCAGGCAGCACTGGCAGACAGTGGAGACGATAGCGACAGCATCGGCGCACTGGTTACCACCTTCGACAATGCAGTTACCTTCAATGATAAGGTAACGATTGAAGGTGAGACCTTCTTGAATAATCCTGTTCAGATCAACGTTGATCCTCTGGATGGCGATTCTCTCCGTATCCTATCTCTAACACAGTCTGGAGACGATCCTACACAGGATAGAACCGCTTTCAGAAACAGACTGGATGGCGACATTGTTCTTACCAAGAACAGCATTAACGCTGCGGTCTACAGATTCAACCCACGCGGTACTGTAGAAAATCCTGGTCAATCCTACACTTGGAGAACTCATGTTGCAGGTGGATTCCCATCCAACATCACTCCAAACAACACAGGATTGCTTGCTGCTGGTGGTACTGCATGGTACACCGCACAAGAAGTTACTTATGGATCTTCTATTGCTCCTGTTGCAGGTGATATCCTGTACAAGGGTCTGGAAGTAAACAGAAGTGGTTCTCTGGGTTGGATTTACACCAACTTCTTCACCGAGATTCCTGATGCTTCTATCTTCTCGCTAACTTCTGACAACACAACAACCATTGAAATTCAGTGGGGTGCAGGTGTTAGCAACCAGCAGTTGAATGTCAGAGTAGGAGAAACCCTACGCATCTCTAACTTCTCTAACACATTCTTCAACGGATCTTGGAAGGTTCTAGCTTCTGGATTCGATCCAACTGCATCCACTTGTAAGATTCAACTGTTCAACCAGATTGCACAGAACGTCTACGATTGGTCGGCAGAAGGTCCTGGTGCGAAGATTGAGATCTCTCTATCCAGATGGAAGGAACTCGGTGTAATCGGTGCTGAAGCATTGAGAACTGACACTGATACATTCGGTGACTTCAGACTTGGCATCAACACGATTGGACGCTCTGCTAAAGAAGCAACCAACGTTGCTAATGTCAGTGTAGATACTGATCCTCGTGCTAACCTAGACGTTGTTGGTACTGCATTCATCAGTGGTAAGACTCTAGTCACATATGACAATGCTGGTCTAGTAGATGTAAACAACTACTTCGCTGAAGCATCTAATGCAAAGACCTACTTCACTGTAGATAATGCATTCTTGGTCGGTGGTGAAAGCGACGATCCTGATGCTATCGCAACCGTTCGTATTTCGACCTCTGATCCTGCTTCTCCTGGCACTACTTACGCTGCTGGTGGTAGATTTGGTATCAACACCTCCATCGGTGGTCTTGCCGAGAGAGAACTTGATAGAAACTTCGTAGTCTATGGTGATGCTAGAATCACTGGCAATACTCTAATCGAAGATGACTTGAGCATCGACGGTGGAGATCTGAACTCTACTGCAGAAACATTCCAGTTCCTTAACACTGATGTTGACTTCTTTATTGGTCTAGGTGCTGCTGAATCTCTGTCGCTTGGCAACACCACTCAAGCGGATCAGTCGATCAGTGTTGGTATGAACGTATCAGACACCTCTTCTCACACATTGAGAATTGGTGGCAACGCTGGATCCACTACACTAGAGATTCACAAGCGTTCCAAGAGTGCTTTCGTTGACATTGCATCTGTCGAAGACGCAATTACATCTAACTGTGCTATCAACATTGGTGGTGGTGCTCCTAACCTGGCAACATCTACTTACATTGGTACATACCAAACCAAGGTTGCTGGAACACTAGAAGTCGCTGCTTTCGCTGGTGCATCTACTGCTCGTATCTTCACTCTAGCAGCAGAAGGCAACCTCTTTGATGGTGCGGCGACAACTTCTGTTAACATTGGTGCAAACGCTGCATCTGTTAACCTCGCTGGTCTGGGTGGTTTCACTACTGTTAGAAACTCCCTGAAGGTACAAGGTAGCACCACTTCTGACGGTACTATCACACTTTCTGGTGGTTTGAATGCAGGTATCATTGAGATTAATAGAGCAAGATTTGCTACATCTACCGCAGACCACCAGATTGGATCTCTGGAAGATCCTAACATCACCTTCCTCAAGTATTACGAGACTGGTAAGAAGATTGATACAGGTGGTGTTGCACCATGGGGTAGCGATACATTCCTACTAGCGGGTGGACAAATTGCTGCTGTTGATAGCATCTCTCCAACAAACAGTTCTGACTGGGTTGCAAACGTACTGTATGATAACCTTTCAGCATCCACTACTGGCAACGGTACTGGAGCACTGTTTAACGTTGAGATCGATGGTTCTGGTGATGTTACTATTACTCTGGTTTCTCCTGGTTCTGGATATTCTGACAACGATCCTCTAACCATCACCTCCGATCAACTTGGTGGTGCTGCTGGCGGTCAGGATCTAACCTTCAGAGTTAACCAAGTTAACGCTGCTGGTGAACTCTACTACCTACCAATTACAGCTCCAGCACCTGATGACTTTAAGATCGGTGATCTTCTTCTCATCGACAGAGGACATCCACAAGCAGTTCCTTCTGTTGATGAAAATGGTAATAGTGTTGCAGCAGATCAGCAATACTCGGAGATTGTCCAAGTTACTGCTCTAATCAACGTCACTGACCCAACTGACACTCTTGGTTACAGACTGGGTGTTAAGAGAGGTATTGATGGCACTGCTACTAGAACAGATCACCCAGACGAAAGCATCATTGCTAAACTTGATAAGTCTGCTAATGCATCTTTCATTACTGGATTTGATCTAGACAACGATGGTGAACTAGACACAGGTAACACGAGTGCTGGTACTGCTGCTACTGACATCAGAATTGGTGTTGCAGAATTCGGCGGAACTCTAACCACCAACGATTATCTGATTCTAGATAATACCGAAATCGTTAAAGTCTCTGAACTTATCTCCACAGATATTCAGGCACTGCGTGTTACTGATGGCGGCACTCCTGCAACCGAGGTATTCAGAGTAGATTCTACTACAGGTAATACCAAACTCAATGGAAGATTGAGTGTCGGACAAGGATTCGATAAGTTTGTTGTTGAGGGTACAAATGGCAATACAGATATTGCTGGTACTCTTACTGTTAACAATACTCTGAAAGTCAGAGGTGCTACTGTCGAGGGCATTGAGTTCTTCAGACTCACTAATGGCGGTTCTACCAGTATCACAGAAAGAACTACTCTGGAAGTTGATACTGCAACTGGTGATCTAACGATCAACGGTGGTGACATTAAGATCTTCGGTGAAGACGGAACTACCGAGAAACTGACGTTTGAAAATTCTAGCGGTGACCTCACAGTTACTGGTACACTATCTGCAGTTGGCGACGGAACCGCAACATTCGGTGGTGACATTACTGTTACAGGAGACGTTACCATCAATGGTGGAGATCTAACGGTCAACGCTGGTGGTGATGAGATCTTCGCAGTTGATAACACTGGTGGCATGACAGTCGCTAGTATTGAGAACTACATCACCAGAACTGGTGGTCGTAAGTGGGAGTACACTGCAGAACAACTTGTTCAAACAGAACCAAATGTTAACTATTTTGTCAACGCAAGTCAAAATACGGTTGTCAAACTACCACCACTAGGTGATTGTCTAATTGGCGATATGATTCGCATTATAGATATAGGTGGACTCCTTACATATAACATGAGCATGATTGTTAGAGCACCTTCCAACGTTAATGTTCAAGGTGGTACTGACAATACTGGAACTGCTTTGATGAGTGGTGTTGCTAACTCTGGCAATTTGGTTAGTGATGGATATGATGGTGGTGAACTGATTGTCCAGACTCCATATGCAGCATTTACGCTAGTCTTTGCTGGATCCGCTACACCAACTGGTCAAACAGCAGTTCCTGGCGGTAAGGTCGGTTGGTATATTGCAGAGGTTTGATACATGTTTTATCAGGAGAGACATGAAGCAAAGGGTGCCGTCATCGGCACCATTATGGCGTGGACTGGGGGATTGAGTGCTATCCCCCATGGTTGGGTTATTTGTGATGGGTCAACACTCGCTGCGGATGAATTTCCTTTACTAGCTGCTACTATTGGTGACTCATATAACATGGGATCTAGTAGTAATTTTACTGGATCATTCCCATCATATAATGGATCGATTACTCTACCAGATCTAAATGGTAGAATGCTGATGGATATTGAGAATGATTATTTTCCTCTTACAGGAAGAGCGGCAGATAGTGATACTGACGCTAGATCTATTATGAGCTCTATTGTTGGTGACAAGAAAGCAAACACTGAAGGAATCGCACTTCGTGGTAATTTTCCTGACATCACGACAGACATTATTTTCGCAATTAGTCCAAATGATAGAACTGGTTATCAAGGAAAAATTACTGGTAACACTATTCTTGCTGGTGAAGGAGAAAAGACAGTATATGTTGCTCCGAGAAAGTTAGGCAGAAAACATATCAGTAGACATAATCACCCAGGAAATGTCACGACTATTAGGAATGACGACCAGAGATTCCCTGGTGATGGTGTTGTTCCTTACTATCCAGTTTCATATACACTATATGTGTCAGCGGTTGACATCGATGGTGGTGGTGACGTTGGTGCTGTTGGTGATGGCGACCTTGTATTCTTTGGTTGGGTAGATAATACTGTTCAAGGTAGAAGTTTTGAAGATCCCACCGAACCAGGTGAAGTTGGAGCCGTTGTAAATGTTCGACCAGGTATCATTGGTGGTTTGTATGAAAACTTCCAATCGGTAAACAATGCACCAAATGCTCCTGCACTACTTTCTTACAGATGGCCAGAGCAGGGATCTGGTGAGATTAGTCCTGATGGAAGAAATCAGGGTATTGCTAACAAAGTTTTTGGTTTATCGTGGTCAGAATCTCCACCAATTAACCTTAAACCAAAGGAATTGAGATATACACCATTGACGCCTGCTTTCCTTGATACAGACAAACACGAGGATGGATACTTTATTGGCGGACCAAATGAACAGACTATTCCTTATGGTGCTGGTGGAAATGAAGTTAATATTCCAGTAGGAATCAAAAATTACTTCAATGATACTCAACCAGAAAATGACATTAGTGGTAGAAGTATGTTGAGTCACCCAGCATATAATTTCACCGCTGATTCTCCTGGTAATGATAAAATTTATCCCCATGATCATGGTGTATTTGATGTTGTATTTGACTCAACCAGATTGAAACCACAGTCAAGTCTTCTTGCTAATGTTAATTTGCCCCCTAGCACAAATCCAGACAATACGCAGAATGAAGGAGCATTATCAATTGATTTCACTACTGCACAACCCAAACTAACCTGTATATACATCATCAGAGCATACTAATGGTAAGGTCTAAATCTACTAACTACACAAGAAATAAGTCTTTGTTTGGTGGTGTTCCTGGCACCATCCAGATTCACACGACCCCTGGTATTGGTGTTAATAATGATCCTAACACAGCAAAATTTAAAGATGATTTGCCTGGCGGATTCTTGAAGTGTGATGGATCGGTACACAATGCAAAAGATTACTATCTGCTAGCACAGATTCTCGGTGTTGGTGAAGAGTGTAGATTCAAGAAAGAGAAAACAAATTTAAGAGATCCAGATCCAGAGACAGGTGATCTTGGTAGTTTTCAGTTGCCAGATTTAGGATCTAAAGTTATTATTCCTAGTGGTGGTAGTGGAGACTATACTAATGTCTTCATGGAAAATAAACCCAACACAACAAAGGTTGGTGTAGAGTGTGAAGCAATCATTGAAGGCGAAGCGAATAGAATCTTTGTCAATTATACTTCTGGTTCTGCTAGTAATAATGGTATCGCTACTTGGAGTGGATACAATGGATCTGTAGGTGGAGGTGGTGCTATTACAGGATTCTTAATGCGTCAGGTAACAACCGTGGATGGTGGTTCTTTGGCCAATCAAGGTGGTTCTACATGGTCGGGTGATGAATTTGGTGATTATGGTTATAGACTTGCTCCTGGTAATACTGATACCAACTGGTGGAATAATGAGTTTGAAAATATCACAGGAGACTTTAGAATCAGGATCAACAACGACACCCAATCAGATCGACTAACTGATGGTGTTGGTGCTGTCATGAATGTCACCATCGAACCTAACGTTAGACCAAATGGTGAATTCAATAGATCAAAAATTAGACTTAATGCATATGTTAATGGTCAGAGAGGATCTGGATATAAAGTAGATGACGAGTGTTCGGTTGTTGAGTGGGATGACCTGGCAGGAACAGGTAATAGAATTTTTAAAGTTACATCAGTTTCTGCACCTCTTGGAGCTGAAGGATTTCAAACAGGAACTACTGATCAGTGGTTCTACAATAATGCTGGTTCTGAATTTTGGCAGGACACGGGAAGTCAATATGATTATTGGGAAGATGATAATGATTTTGTAGAAGAAAATTTCCAGATGCAAGGTGGGTCTGGCGCTGGTGCAGTATTCAAGATTCGCATGCAAGGCGATGAAGGTGGCAGAACAAAGTGGAAGATTCTTGCCATCATTAACCCTGGCGAAGGATATCAAGCAGGTGATAAACTATCCTGGAACTTCAATACACCATGGCGCATTGAAAATGGACATAATGGAAGTATTTCACTCGAAGATGATAATGGTGATGGTGTAGTTAGGGTAGATGGAACTAGCTTTGGTGCATTGCAAGCTGGTATGGAAGTGGAAGGATCGTCTTCAGATATCAACTTCAATGGAAATTTGAGATATAATATGATCAGAGAGACTGAAGGTTATGTCTTGACTATTGATGAGTTTCAGGCACACTCTCACGCGGTTGATACCAATGTATTGAATTACACTGGAAACTATTCTATTGATGGTCAGGGAATGACAGGAAGTCTCGATACTGCTTTTTCTGCTAACTCTGATGGATATAATAGTATTGATGAAACAACCATCAATATTCCTACTGGAGAAGCAAATCACTCTCATAGACTTCAGAGACCAACAGCATACAACCAAAACTTTGTTTACAATTACAGTCCATTCAACATTTCTACCGACAACATGCAATCATACATTGATGTTGATACAGAAAGAGTTGAAGTATTAAATCAAGTTGTTACTCCATTCATTATGGTTCATTACATCATCAAGTTCTAAACATGGCATGGCAGTGCTACATTTATACATCATCTACTAATTTTTATGTTAGTAATGATGTAAAATATATTTACTACATGGCTGTTGGTGGTGGCGGCGGTGGCGCTCGCCCCAGAGCTGGTTTTGGTAGATCTCCAACGGCGGGTGGATATACTTGTGCTCCTGGAGGAACAGCATATGGTGGACAACCAGGACAGTTAAATGCTGGTGGATCTGGTGGTTATGGAACATATGCTTATGGTCAGAGTGGTTACGTCAACTATTCTGGTGGTGAATATGCTCGTGCTAACTCTGGATATGGACCATATGGATATGGTGGTGCTGGTCAGTGGAGATCACCTAGATTCACTGGTGGTGGAGGCGGCGGTGGCGCTACTTATTTTTATCAATGTCGTGGATGGAATGGCGCTGTACCTAATAACTCATACTACTTACGTGTTGGCACTGGTGGTCAACAGGGTGGTAATGGTTTTAGAAGATTTGGTAGGCATGGCGCTGTATATGTCTGGCAGCAGAATTATGAACAACCTACATTAAGTATATCAGTCACTCCTACTGCTATCATTGAAGGACAAACTGCAACTATTTCGTGGTCTGCTGGTGGAGATGTAGAAGGGGTTCGTAGTGCTGAACTGGGACAAAACCTTGCCACATCAGGATCTGTAGTGGTGTCTCCTAGTAGCAACCAAAGGTACACAATTACTGCATATAATGTTGTGTATTCGAGATCACGTTTTATTGATCTTACTGTATATCGAGTACCAACTGCCACATTAACAGCAACACCTTCGACTATTGTTGTGGGTCAATCTGCATCTCTAGATTGGACTTCTTCGGATGCCAACAGTGCTAGTATTAACCAGGGTATTGGTGCTGTAAATTTAAGCGGACAGTTGACTGTCTCTCCTACTACAGATATAACATATACAATTTCAGTTACTGGTAATGGTGGAAGTGGTAGTGACACCGCTACTATTTCTGTGATATCATTACCTACCTTATCGGTGGTAGTACCACAGTCAGTAAATTATGGTGACGATATAACGATCGAGGTTAATGGCACAAATACAGATCCTAGTGGAGCTGGTGTTACTCTTGTGACGGTGCAGACTGATGAATATGATGGACCTGGTTCTACACTTTCTCCCATCAGCATACCAAACACTAAAGGAGCTTCTTTTAGCACCCAGTATACTATTTCTGGAAGTAGTCTTCCCTATGATACTGTAGGACCAACAGCGTTAGAATTGCAATTTACTGCTGATGGATATGGATCTCTACTTGTAAATGTGACGAAGAATGTTGACATTGTTATTGACATGACTCCTGATGCTATTGACATTCCATCATCAGAAGATAAATTCCTTGGTGAAGAACCTGTTATCACACCTGATGTGGAGGTCACAACTGAAAATATTGTGATCAATGACATAGATATACCAGTGGAAATTAAAGCTGACTCACCTATTCAGGTTGAGATCGATGGTAGTGATACCTGGGTAAACGTAAGACAAATCTGATGCCAACATTCTCTAATTACAACACAGGAACTCATCAATACACAATCCCTGCAGGTGCAACGGAGGTATCTTTTAGCGTAGCAGGTGCAGGTGGCGGCGGATCAAAACCTGTTGGTGGTGAATGGTATCACGATCATGGTGGTGGAGGTAGAGCAGGCAACTTTACTATTGGAACTAGATCTTATGCATACACTCTAACTTTTTACATTGGTGGAAGGGGAGGAGACGGAAAGAATGATTCTGGTGGTGGAGTGGGATCTGGAGGCGGCGGTGGTTTTTCTCCAGTAGCAGGTGGTGGATCTGGTCACCGTTCTGGTGGCGGTGGCGGAGGTGCCAGTGCTGTTTATGATAGTGGTGTTAATAGATATATTGCATGGTGTGGCGGAGGTGGTGGCGCTGGTAGATTCGGCACAGATACAGGCGTTAGTGGTGTTGGTGCTCAAGGTGCTGGTATCGGTGGTGGTGCAATCAGCAATCAAGGTAGTGGACCATCTTGGAGAGGTGGTGGAAGCGCACCTGCTGGACACCGTGGCGGTGGCGGCGGAGGATCAACCCTTGGTGTATTTGGTAGTAATGGTGGTGCTTCTACTTCTGGTGGATATGCTGGTATTGGTGGCAACTCTGGTTGGTGGGACCAGGGAGACATCGGATGGATTACTAACAGTGGATATTCAAACCAAAATAATGGGTGGGTGATATTATCATATACTCTACCCCCACCAGAAATTACATACTTCCATTTTAAACAAAATGGTGTAAACTCAACTACTGTCACGTTGATTGAAGGAGAGGTTGTTGACATCGAGTATGCTGTCAATGGTAGTAGAAACATGAGTTCTATTACTCTCACTGATTTCGGAAGTCTTTCTACGAGTACAACATCCAACTCATTTACAGTAACTCCTCAAAGTACAACTAGTGGCAATATAGGAACGAAGACATATACTTTAACGGTTGTTGGTAGTGGTGGAACTGTTTCTGAATCCATCACGGCAACAATATATGAAGTGCCAAGTGTGTACATTCAGAGTAATGCACCAGCAAATACTATTACTCAAGGTCAATCTTTAGAATTGTCTTGGGTAACAGATGGATATGCTTCAACGGCACAGTTATCTCCTAACCTTGGAGCACAGAATTTAAGTGGAGCTATAACTGTATCGCCCACAGAAACAACAACATATACTATTGCTGTTGGTGGTCTTGCAGGATCTGCTTCAGATTCAATAACTATCACTGTCAATCAACCACCATCGGTAGATTTGATTGCGCCATTTACCACAGACTATGGTAATGATATTGTTTTGTATTATGATTATTCAAATGCTGTTAACACATCAACCGAGACAACCAATGTTGATAATTCTGGTCCAACTATAACTACAACACCGTTGACCTACGTATCTGTTTCTATCACGAGGTATATTCAACCTGGATTGAGTGGTACGGAGGGTCATCCTATTGGATCTTTGAAGTATATTGTTGATATTAGTGGTGGTACTAACCCAACTATGACTGTTGGTATTTTGGATACCCAGATGAGAGCAAGTGGACTCATAGATCCTAATGCATCGATTGCACTAACTCCTGGTTATCCGACATTAGTATCAGCAAATAGATATGAAATTGCTTTTGACATGATCAGCAGTGTGAATTCTTCTCAAAGACAAGCAACGTTTGTTAGAAGTTTCTTCTTAACTATCACTGCTGATGGTGGATCTCCTGACGGTGGTGCTCTAGAGATGCAGAAAGATGGTGGAGGATATGTTCAAATTGCTACGCTCGGTGGGGGAAATGCTGCTGGTACATTCACTGTACTTGCTGATCAACTGTACGATGATTTTGGAGCACGTACAGTAGATTTTAGATTGACTGTTACTGGCATGGGTTCACTGCAGGGAACTGATAATGCTACAACAACAATTAATATTGACGAGATGCCAGATCAATTAAGCATCCCAGCATCTGAAGATAAATTCCTTGATGAAGAACCTGTTATCACACCTGACGCACAAGTTACTACTTCAAATCTAGTTATTGATGATATAGATATACCAGTAGAGATCAAGTCTGATACACCTATTCAGGTTGAGATCGACGGTGATGGAACATGGAGAAATATTAGGAGTATCTAATGCCAAACGTTAATATTTCTTGGAACAGAGATGCTGGGGACGAAAACTACATCTATGGCATGCCAGGCGGAACTATTGGACCCAATAGTGGTAGTAGAACCGTCAATGTTCCCTATGGACAAGTATATAATTTAAGTAGCAGTGGTAGTGGTCCTGGATATACATCATTGAGGAGACTGAACAGTCAAGCTTTGGGTTTGGATGATAGACAAGGATTTGCAAACACCACCACATACACTACTGCTTATCTCTACAGATATTATAATCCTACTAATGGTGATCATTTTTCTGGTTTAAGTTCCACAGCACCAGCTGGTTATGTTACTGAAGGAATACTTACCAATGTGTTTGTTGGCAACCAACCACCAGGAACTGTTGGTTTAGTTGACGCCGAGGGACCAGGAAAACCTACAAGCACATATACTGCATATGTTTGGCCGTGGAATGCTACATCGTTTAACATTGGTGGCACTAGCATTCAACCTAGACTGATATATTCTTTGACGAATGGATATGATACTATGTGGTCTGCTACATCTAATGAAGCATTCCCAACATATCAGTTTGATCCCAATGCTGGAAACGGTAGTAATGGATATGCATTCTACGGAGCAATCTCTCCCACCACTGTGTCAGTCAGTCAAAGTGCTGGTGGTGATGGTGACTTCAATGATATGATTGTATATGTGAATGGTGGTAGTTTCACTGGAGACTCCACATATACTGGACCAGCTGCGACTTATGGTTGCATGGATTCTAATGCTGTAAATTATGATCCTAACGCTAACGTAAATAGTTTATGTGTATATGCTAATCCAAACCCACAGTTAACTATCAATGGTTCAACTGCCACTCAAACTATTGTTGAGGGTGATGCTATAACTGTTAATTGGTCTGCTCAAGATACAAACTGGATGTATACTGGAGTTATTACTGGTGAGGGTGCGCCAGGATCACTATCATCTACTTCGTGGGCAAGTGGTTCTTTTACTGCTCAACCTACATCAGACACAACATATACTTACAGCGTAAGTTATGCACCACCAACAAAATATGATTCGTTTAGTATTCCTGTTGATGTAAAAGAAATACCAGAGATTATCGCATCGTTTCCTAACGGTAGCACAATTACCCGTGGTGCGAGTGCATTACTTCAGTGGACTACTAGTGGTGATGCCACAACAATGTCTATTACACCAGATTATGGAGCACAGAATTTAAGTGGACAACTGACGGTATCACCTACAGAGACAACAACATATACTCTGTATGCATCAGCACCAGGATTTGATGGTAGACTGCAAGATTCTGTATCACTAACTCTCACCGTTCTCCAACCACCATCAGCAACTCTTACCATTCCATCTACTATTGATTGGGGTGACTCTAGTTTTCAAGCATTACTTGAGTTTGAAAATGTCCTATCATATGACTTGACAGTTGAATACACAGATCTAGATGGTGTTATGATCACTCATCCTGCATTCACTGCTGCAGATCCATCACAAACCACAGTTAATTTACTGATTGGTGATGAATCTGCTAGTACAACACCTAAATGGAACAACAGAGGATATAGTAGTGGTAAGGTAAAATTAAAAGCATATGGTTCTGGTAGTCTATTTGTTGAAACGGAATCAACATTCAATATCAACATTGACCAAATGCCAGACCCTGTTGAAATTCCATCATCAGAAGATAAATTCCTCGGTGAGGAACCTGTTATCACACCTGATGTAACAGTTACCAGTGATAACATAGTTATTGATGATGTTGACATTCCAGTAGAAATCACAGCCGACTCACCTATTCAGGTTGAGATTGACGCTGGTGGCGTGTGGTACAATGTCCGCCAAACTTGATAAATACTACAGAAATAGTGACGATCGTGGGCAGTAAATGAGCTTTTCATTCGGATCAAACCCAGTATACGTAGATGAAGGACAAACGATCCGCTTAAGGTTCAAAGCTCCTTCTGCATGGGATACAACGCAAACCGTTACTGTTCAAATTGGTGAACAGACAACACTCTGGTATATCATCACGATACCAGAAGATTTTGCGCCAGATCCATTTGCATTTACTGACCTTGAAGATGTAGATAAGAATACTTTATTCACCTGGGCAGATGGTACTAGAGTAGGTGAACCACCGATTGTCATCACTGGTCTAACCACAAACACAGAAGCAACTGTTAACGTTTACTCTAGTTTTTACAGTGCTAGTGTTGATGATTTCGCTGTAAGAGTCCAGCGAGTAAGTCAAGGCGAGACATCTTACGGTGCTTGGAGGATTCCTACAGGGTCTTCTGGGATGGTTGTCAGTAATACTGACAAACTACAAGTTAGATTAAGATCTAGTCAGTCTGAAGGACAACAAACATACCTGTCTCTTGCTGTTGGTGCGAGAACAGAAAGGTGGAATATCACTACTTTTGTTAGACCACCTAACGTACCAGAACCATTCCCCAACTTTACTGATCTCACTAATCAACCATTTGATAGTAGAGTATACAGTGAGATTTTGAGAGTAACTGGACTGAATGCTCCTGCTCTTGTGGTCACTACTAACAATGGTTTGGCAGGTGTCTCTGATGGTAATGATTTCATCACTGATGATAATAATTTTCAGGTATTGGCAGAGAATGGATCGGCAGTTACATTCAATGATGCTAGTACGACAACCGTAACAATTACTAATGGACAGTATCTACAACTAGCATACGATACTGGTACAGCTGCTAACACCAGCGTTGAAAATCTTCTCTCGATTGGTGAAGGTCTTAATCTATCCAGTTGGAATGTCACTACTGGTAACTTCCCATCAACAACACCAGACGCATTTAGTTTCCCTGATGTAACTAATCAACCAGTTGATACAGAGATTGAATCTGCGATTGCACCTGTTAATGGTATTACTGGTCTCGGTGCTGGTACATTTGTGCAAGCAACACTAGTTTCTACTAATCCTGGTAGTAATTATCTGACATCTCGTGTTAGAGTACACAGAGCGGATGGTAGTGTTACTTCAAAGGGTACTTTCCCTGTTGATGTACAGAATGGTGATAAACTACAGATCTACACCAAATCATCTCCGAATAATAATGCTACCACAGGCATGGTTATTAAGGTGGGAACTAGAACTATTTCTAGTTGGGATATCACCACAGAACAGGGTGCAGATACAGATGCAATCTATACAGCACCATCAAATCTGACTGGTCAACCTACAGGCAAGTCTGTTGCTAGTGCTACTGTTATTGTCACTGGTATTAATAGACCTATTACGATTAATGCTTCTGGCGCTGGTAAGATCTCCATTGACTTTGCTACACCAGTTGAGGGACCAGTAACATTTGATCCAGATGTAAACACGGGATTTAGAATATTCCTAGTTACTGGGACAACTCTCAACAATGTAGTAACTACTAATGTTACTGTTGGTACTGGTAGTAGCAACACATTTGCGTGGTCTGCAACTACCTGGGCATCAGAACCAACAGCACCAGAATTGAGAGGCACCTGGTATGCCAAGAAAAACGCAAGAGTTTATTACGATGCTTCCAATTCTGCCAATGTTGTGGTAGAATCGAAGGACGATGGAATGGCAATCGGAACAGTTCTTACTATTCTGAAGCAATCCCTCGGTCCTGGTAGAAATACCTCTCCTGCAGCATGGGTAAGTGATACATATGGTGATCTTTCGGGTGATCGTGACTCTCGTTATCCTGGTTATTTGGCTTGCGATGGTAAATCATATAACGTCACAGACTATCTCGATCTCTTTCTCGTAATTGGTAATCAATACGGGGGTAGTGGTAGTTGGGATGAAAATACCAATACAGCATCTGGTACATTTAAAGTTCCTGATTATAGGAATAGAAAATTAACTGGAACTGGTAGAGTTGATGGTAACGCAGGATCATCTGCATTCTTGCCATCACCTAGTGCATTTGAACCAGGAAATATTGGTGGGTGGTGGTATATTGATAACATTGATGTTACTACTGGAGACCCAACTGGTACTGGTCAGCAGAATACACCATTCCAGCAATGGATTGGTTCTGGTGATTCATCGGACGAGAGTATATTCTTTGATATTGGCACAGTTAAAACTATCTTTAACGAACCAATTGTAGAAGATGTTGACTTTGACGTAACTGGTAATGTTAATGCTATCATTGGTCCACTACTTGATGCAAGAATAAATGTTCCTGCACATTCACACTTTGTTGTTTCTGCACAAACATTCGCTTCTCAAGATCCATTAATCCCATGGGGCACTCGTGTGTTGCCATGGGCTGCTAATCCACTCAATGATGACACGATGCTAAATTTGGGAGGAGAAGAATTTATTGATGCTGATCAGGGTGATGAATATTATCAGAATGATCCAGGTGGATTTACTACGCAATGGCTCGCCCAGATCGATCAGTATGCTGGTTCTACATTCCAGGCAACAATGTCAACATATTACCAGAGTAATGAAGGAGTAACGTGGGAAGAATATCTGTCTGCCGATCCAGATGGTATCGCAGCTGGATTTCCTCCTGCTATCAACAACCAGTTCTCTGCAAATGCAGGATCTGAATGGGCACATGATTGGAGTATGTCTATATGGTGGCCACACCATGTGGAGAATACTGTCAGAAATAGACTACAAGTAACTAATACTGGTAATTGGTCACCAGGAGGGGCTGAATACACGTATCCATTCACCACTTTACCTCCTTCGGCGGCTCAGCCTCCGAGAAATCCAGGACAATCTGCTGGTGGTGTGATGGTTGGTGCTGTCATTGATGTTGAGGAAAAGAATGCTAGAGTTGAATCTTACACCCCTCAAATTATGTTAGAAGATCTCGATTCTTCTACGGTGACTCATAGTCACCTTCTAACAACATCAACTATTACTGACATTACTACTGATTTCTCTTATGGCAATACTGCTGGTATCGGTAGTGCTAGACTTGGATTGCCCAATGCAGGTACTATTGTTAATGTTGGATTCACACAATCCGACGTAGATGTAGCACTAAATAGTGGTACGTTCACTTTGAATGAATCGTTTAAGAAACCTATTCCAAACGTTGCATTCAAACCAAACAAAAAAGTTCCACTAGTCGAAAACTTCCACAAAGTTAAGTATATTATCAAAGCATATTAATTATGGGATTAGCACCGTATCGTCCTCTTGAGTTAATGAGGAATAAGGCAGCGACGAGATCTGACTTTCAAGATTTCATTGGTGTCTGGGAAGGATTTGTACCTAAACCTTTCTGTGAACAACTGATCAAATATGGAGATGATGTTCTGAATGAAAATACTGCTGCACTCGCAGTAGGAACCCCACATAACATGTATGGTGTTTCTGATGGTGGATCGCAGTATAAAGGTAAAGGAAATAGACATGATGCATCATTTATGATGAACTATCATGCTTCTGATAAATCACAACAGGTCAATCAGTTCCTAAAGTCATGCATGATGCATTACATTGATGAATACGATCAGTTGAAAGGCATGACGATGGTATCTACTGATATTAAATTTCAGCGAACACCTTCTGGTGGTGGTTATCACCTATGGCATTATGAATGTGCATCGCACGAATACTCTCACCGCGAAGTTACGTGGATGATCTACTTGAATGATATTGAAGATGGTGGAGAGACCGAGTTCAGATTCCAGAAGAGGAGGATTAAACCAACCGCAGGAACAGTTGTATTATTCCCAGCAGCAATGACT
>Ga0213860_10000276_pt1 | contig 20223 bp, 25 predicted proteins | sample PICome_3_FD_160118 | JGI IMG/M metagenome (GOLD analysis project Ga0213860, IMG submission 160118) | Coastal seawater microbial communities near Pivers Island, North Carolina, United States - PICO550 | ecosystem: Environmental > Aquatic > Marine > Coastal | place: USA: North Carolina...
GGAAATACTGTTCAGTTCCAAAAAGTAGCGAAAGGTTCTGCTTCAACTAAAGCAAGACACGCTGAGGTTGTCGCTATGAACTCAGTTCACTCAAATGTAACTGCAACACTATCAGATTTTTATGCTGCTGATTACGTAGACAAACTAGACGAACTAAAAGTAAATATTGATGAAAGAAACATTGTAGCACAAAACGCTGCATATGCTCTAGGTCGTAAGACTGACGAGATCATCACTGATACTTTTGATGCAGGTGCAACTGCACTAGCAAACAACTCTGCTGGTACAACTACTGGTATGAACTTAGACAAAGCTCAGAATGTTTTTGAAATCTTTGGTAACAATGATGTGCCAGATGATGGACAAAGATACTGGGTAGTCGGTCCAAAACAGTGGTCTGACCTATTAGATATAGATCAGTTCTCAAGAGCTGAATATATCGGTGAAGCAGATCTACCTTACAAAGGTGGTATGACAGCTAAAAGATGGTTGTCTTTCATGTGGATGGGCTTCAGTGGTCTACCAACATCTGGTTCAACAGATAGACACACTATGGCTTTCCATAAATCATCTCTAGGTTTAGGTGTAGGTTCAGACGTAAGAACTGAAGTAAACTACATCCCTGAGAAAGTAGCACACCTTACAACTTCATATATGTCAATGGGAGCAGTCCTAATTGATGGTGATGGTGTAAGAATCCAGAAGTGTGCAGAGTAGGAGTAAATAATGGCATACGCAACTTCAAACCCTTTAAAGAAGATCTCTCAAATGGGAGATAGCAATTCCTTATGGTACTACTCTGACGGAGATGCTATAGGAACTATTGATGATGCAGATTACTTTTTATCAGCGACAGGCGATCTGAACGCTGGTGATGTAATCATTGTAAACAGTGGTGGATCAAATGGCGTAGTAGATATCTTAATTGTATCTGCTGCTACATCTTCTACAGTAACAACTGCATTACTCGCATAATGATATTGGGGGGATTTATTCCCCCCTTTAAATATGGCAGATACTAAAGTAGACATTTGTGCAAGAGCCTTAATTCTTATAGGAGCACAGCCTATATCTTCTTTTGATGATGGATCAACAGAAGCATTAGTAGCTTCCAACATTTACGAAAACATTACTCAATCTATGTTATGTAGGCATAGATGGAAGTTCGCAACAGAACAACAACAACTATCTTTATTAACTGCAACACCTACAGGTAGATATGAATATGCTTATCAACTACCAACATCACCAGATTTATTACAACTAAATACTATAACAGTAGCTGATTTACCTATTGAATATGCTAGATACGGAGATAAAGTATTTGTTAATGGATATGATTCACAATCAGCTTTAATTGCTGATTATGTATTTAGACAAGAAGAATCAGAGTTTCCTGCTTATTTTAAAGATGCACTCGAATTAAAATTAGCTTCTAGGTTTGCTGGATCAGTAGCTAGAGATGCAGCTATGATTAAACAATTTAGTGATGAAGCAGAAAGACAAATACTTATTGCTAAAAATACAGACAGCCAAGAAGTAACAAACAAAAGACTTAGCACAAAGAGATTTATTAAAAACAGATTAACCACTAGGGGATACTAATGGCTAACACCCTAAGAACCGTTTACACTAACTTTGCAAGTGGAGAACTAAATCCATTACTAGTTACTAGAACAGATGCTAACGCATATTTCAGTGGTGCTAAAACTTTACGTAATTGGTATTTACTAGATGAAGGTGGTATTATGCGTAGACCTGGAACTACATACAAAGCTACGTTACCAGGAGAATCTAGAGTTATTCCTTTTATTTTTTCTAATGATGAACTAGCAGTATTTATTTTATCTAATGGAAGATTAGATGTTTATGATTCTGATGGTGTTGCTATACAAACTAACATTACTTCTGGATGTAATTGGACTACAGCACAGTTATTTGAATTAAACTTTGCACAGTTTGGAGATACGGTGTTTATGACACACAGAGATAATCCTACAATACAAATTAAAAGAACAAGTGCTACAACATTTACAGTTACAGAATTTGCATTTGAATTAGATGAAGATGTAGTCGTATCTGGTGCATATAAGACTCATGCTCCATTTTATAAGTATGTTGATGCTGGAGTAACATTGACTTTATCTACTGCATCAACTGGAACAGGCAGAACTATAACTGCATCTTCTGCTATATGGACAAGTGCTTATGTAGGGCATTATATCAAAATAGATGGATCTCAAATAAAAATAACAGCATATAATTCCGCTACTGAATTAGAAGGAACTATTATTGAAGCTGGAATATCTGGTACTGGACCTCATGCTAATTGGGAAGAAGAACTAATATCTACAGTTAGAGGTTATCCTCAAGCAGTTACATTCCATGATAACAGATTGTATTTTGCTGGAGTTAGAGATGCTCCTGCTGCTGTAATAGGATCACAGGTAGGTGGATATTTTAATTTTGATGTAGGTACTGGACTTGCTGATGAAGCAATTAATGTATTTGTATCTGGTGATAGAGTAAACGAAATTAGACATTTAGTTTCCTCTAGAAACTTACAGGTATTAACAGATGGTGGTGAATACTTTGTTCCTACATCTACAGATACTTCAGCTGTTACACCTGCTAACATTACATTCCTTAGACAAACACCTTATGGATGTAGTAGAGCAAAACCTATTATCTTTGATGGTGCAACATTGTATGCACAAAAGAATGGTAAGGCGATTAGAGAGTATTTATTTAGTGATGTAGAAAATGCTTATGCTTCTACTTCTATATCTATCCTAGCATCTCATTTAGTTAATGGTCCAGTAGATATGACTATGATAACTGGTACAACAACTAGACCAGAACAGTTTGCTTTCTTTACTAACAATGACGGAACACTAGCATTGTTTCATAGTGTACGTGCAGAAAAAATAGCTGGTTGGACATTGTGGAGTACTAAGGCTGGAGATGAGTTTACAAGTATTACTGCTTTAAATGAAAATTTATTTTGTGTTGTTAAAAGACAACTAGAAGGTGGAACTGTATATACATTAGAAAAGTTTGCTGAACAGGATGATCTTACATTAGATTGTTCTGCGACTACTACAGTTAATCAACAAGGAACACCATTAGTAGATGGTGCTAGTCAAACAGGTACAAGTTTAAATGTAGATGGATATACAACTGCGCCAAACACTGGTGATGTTATTACTATTGCTGGAGTTACTGGTAGTTATGAAATACAAACAGTTACAGCTACAGCTAGTGGTCATACTATAGTTTTAGATCAGGCATTAGATTCTTCACCTGCTGATAACGCTGTAATTACTATTACTTCAGGTCGTGTCCATAACAGTCCAGCTCATTTAACAGAAGAAACTGTTAATGCTGTTGATGGTACTTTTTCATTAGGATCATTTACTACATCAGCTAGTGATACCATTACATTTGATGTGGCTCATAGTGCTGGTGTAATAGTAGGATTTAACTATGAACCTAGTCTTGAAACAATGCCAATAGATAGAGAAGTACAGACTGGTCCATTGACAGGTGAGATAAAGCGTATATCTAGAGCAGTTATAGATTTATCAGATTCTTTAAATGTAGCTTTACAAGCAGCAGATAATACTGCTAAAAGTTTAGTTATTAGAGATGTAGCTTTTGATGTAGCAGCTCCAGTAGCTAAAGTAACAGGAAAGAAAGAGTTTTTCTTTTTAGGTTATGATAGAGAGCCTACATTAAAGATAACACAAACAGCACCCTTGCCTTTAAAAGTTTTGGGTGTAGCATTAGAGGTAGTATACTAGGATGGGCGTAGAAACAGCATTATTAATATCAGCAGGAGTAGGAGCAGTAAGCAGTATAGCAAATGCTAGAGCTTCAACGATTGCACTTTCTAACACAATATCAAGATATCAAGATGAAAAAAAATATGCAGAGTTAAGAGCAATACAAGATGAAAATGCACGTAGGCGTGTTATGGATGAAACACTTGCTGCAAATAGAGCTATTGCTGGATCTGCTGGTATATTAGATGATAGTAGAAGTTTTTTATCTATTCAAGAAGATGTAGTTGCTAATGCAGTAAAGGATATAAAATCAATAAGATTAAATGCAAAAATTGCTGGATCTAAATATGACCAAGCAATTATTAATTCTAAAATAGAACAACAATCAGTAGCATATAACGCAATAGCTGATGTATCTAGTTATGCTATGAATGGTTGGAATTATTATAAATATTACAATCCAGCACCAAAAACTAGAACACAAGGGATTGGTCCAGGAGAAAGTATGGCTAGATTTGGTACACCTATGGCAGGAGGGTTACAGAGATAATGGCATTAAATAGAGGACAAGAACTTACTAGGGGTAAAAGGAGAACATTAATTGAAAATCCATTTGGTGTAGTACAAGCTAATACAGCAAGTCTTGGACAGATAGGTGGTAAGTTAGCTGAAACAGCTGAGAAAATAACTTTATTCCAGGCTGATATAATGGATAAAGAATGGCAAAATGACTTTGATAAAAACGCATCTTTATTTATTTCAGAAGAAACAAGAAAAGAACTTAATAGTCCAAATCCAGATATTGCAGGACTACAACAAAAACTATTAACTTACAAAGATAAGATATTACAAGAAGCACCTAATAGATTTGCAAACTATGTAACTAATAAATTAGACTTGTCTTTTGCTGAAAATATTAACTTAGTAACTGATTATGCAAATGATCTTAAGTACACTAATCTACTTACACAAACACAAGAATTAGAAAAAAATAATCTTAGTGATACATCTAATTATATAGATCAGGTGATTAAAAATAATGCAGGTGATATAGAAAAAATCAATAGTTTACTAGAGCTACATTATCAAAATGTAGTAACACCAAACATTAATAGAATAGCAAAGAATTACGAATCTCTTAATAAATTAAAACCATTAAAAGTAACACCGTCTGATATTGAAAGTAAAGTTAGATTGGTTCAAATAGATTTTATGTCAGAAAAGTTTTATTCAAAAATGAAAGCAGTTATTGGTTCTATTGATTTTGATGATTCTACTAGTGAAGAATTATCATTACAATTAACAGAAGCAAATAAACTTATGGATGAAATGATACAAGAGTTTGTAGAGAATCCAGAGTCTAGAGATATTAATAATCTTTCAGATGCAGAAGTAGAACAGATTAGAAAGAATTGGGTTGGTCAAAAAGAACAATTATTGAATTTTGAAAATACAAAAATCAAACAAGCTGATATTGCAGAACAACAAATAATAGGAGAAAAATCAGAGTTTATTGCAAATACCTATGCAGCTAATTCACAGTTAGCTTTAAATTCAAATTTAAGTGATGTTATGGAGATTGTATCTAAAGACGATTATTTATATAGAAATCCAAATGTAGCATTTCAAACTATTGAATCAGCTATGAGATCAATAAATATTCATAAGTCTTTATATTCAATTAGTCAAAAGTATGATGAAAAATTACCAGAAGCATCCACATTAAAAGATTTAATAAAACAAGATACAGACATTGAAGTAACAGATGATGAGTTAATTCAATATAGAAATGCTATGATTGGTGTTCCTTCTTTAACAGTAGCTGAGTATATGGATTTATCTAATATTTCACAGATTGCTGGATATGGAGTAGAAGGTGATGGTAAAACACCAAGTCAAATTGAGATTGAAAAGAATAATTTATTTCAATTAAAAGCATTTGAGTATCAATTAAAACAAGGTAATTACCCAAAAGATACTCTTGAGATGTTTGCTAAAGTAGATGCTATTATAAATAGAAAAGAGTTATCTGAAACTGATGAACAGCAAATTCAAAATACATTTGCTTTTTACAGATTAAGCAAACAGTTAAACCCTGCTGCTTTTTATGAAAAAGGTTTTGGAGAGGTTAGTGATTTCTTTTTGTATTTAGATAAAACAAGAGGAGAGTTATATCTTAATACTAATATTACAGACATAGAAAGTGTAAGAGGTTTATATAACGAGTATAGAGATAATGTTAAAAAAGGATTTGATTTTGATAAAGCTAATCAATTTATCCAAGACAATAATTTAACTTATGGAACTACTAATGTTATACAAGATAAAATTGTAGATGATGCTAGAACAGCATACGGTGGTAAAGCTATTTTAAATTGGATAAGAAACAAATTACCAGAAGATGTTTTAGGATTTGATATTATACCAGGATCTTTAGATGAAGAAGATAAGAAAGTTAAAACAACTTCATATACAGATTTGTTTGGAGTAAGTGAATTTCAAAAGTTTGCTATAGGAATTACCAAACCTATGTTTTATGAAAGTAAAGCATATCAAGCCGCTAAAGATAAAATTATTAATTTACCTCCAAATGTTGAAGAACAAATAAATAGTATTTATGTAATGAAATTGAACAAGTTAGTAGATTTTAATTTAATGGATGGAGATACTACTAAATTAAAAAAACAAATAGAACAAAATCAAGAACTAGCTTTAGAATTAACTATTAGACAATTAAGAGATGATGGTTTTGGTGTAAGTAAATATGAATCAAAAGGTCCAGGATTAACATTAGCTTATCAACCAATAGAAAATAAAATGATTTATCAAAAACCTGAAGATCAAGATATGTATATTGCTGTTCATTTTTACAACAGAATTAAAGATATGACAGCTAGACATGGACCATTATATATGTTGGAAAATTATCCAAATCTGTTTTATGAAAATTATCAAACAGATCAAGAGAACAAAGTGGAGTTTGATTTAAATAGAGCTTATGAATTAGCCATAGAAAGAGATGGTGTATATCTTACTAGATTGCCAGGAACAGATGTTTATAGATATAATTTAGATGAGAATGTATTTAATGGTGGTGGTAGATCTGAATTAGATGGAGATATTGATGAAGAACAATACTTTAGACCAGATAGTGTTATTATTTCTGGAGATCAATTAATTAGTAATGAATCTATTATAGGTGGAGCAATTAAAAAATATATAGCTCAAGATCCAACAGTCCTATCTTTAATTCAAGATATGGGTGTTAGTCAAGATGTAGTAGAAAATATTTTTTATAGAGTAATGTATCCTGGTGTTAAGTTAATGACTAATGAAGAAGAAATTATGGACTACATTCAAAAGCAATCAGTTCATACATATGGTTTAATTCAGTAATGTCTAATGTTGCTTATAAAGGATTTATAGGTAATCATGTTCCTACTTATTCAAAGAATGAATCAAGTATAGATAAGTTTTTTGCAAGACCAAAATTAGAAGGATTAAAAAAAGGTTTTGCAGATGAAAACTCAATAGCGTTATCATATTCAACTTTTGTTGAAAGAAATAGATCATTTAAAGATGATCCAGAATACTCACCTTTTTATGATGAAGAACTAGCACCATACATAAATAATCTTGATTATTTTAGATCTTCAAGAAGTAGGGAAGAAACTAAGTATTTAATTCAACAGTTAAAAGATGAAAATCAAATTATTCAACAAAATCCTGGAGCATACTTTTTAGGTAGATTAACTGGAGCAATACTAGATCCAATTAGTATGATGGCATTTAGTGCTAAAGCATTAAGAACAACAACAGGTGCTTTAAATGTAAAGAAAATTACTGGTGTTATGACAGCTGAAGAACTTTATAAACAAGCTATAGATAGTACTAGAGAATCAGAATTAGCTTATATGGTTCCATTTGGAACTGCTATTACTACTGGACTATTATCTGGTATTCAAAAGTTAAGAACAAAAGAAGGTGGAGAAGCTATTGCTAAATACAATAGAGATATGGATAGACTTGATAGAAAAGAAACAGAAGTAGCTAGTGCTAAGATAACAGATCCAGATGACATTGATGATAGAATATTAGATCCAAATAAAAAAATGAATCCACAATCAGCTGGTGCTAGTGCTGGTCCTCAAGCAGAAGGTAGATCTTATAATGATGATTTATGGGATGAAGCATTTGTTAAAACATATACAGGATTAGAAGATACTCCTATAACCCCTATGTTTAGAACTATTAAATCAAAACTTTTAACTGTTAGAGAATTAGCAACAGACATGATGGATACTAAACTAATACAAAATAAAAATTTAAAAGGTATTGAAACTACAAGATCTATTGAATCAAATATTGCAAGAAAGAATTTATATGTAGTTAATAATATTAGAGTAGTTAAAGATCAGTATAAATCTTATTTAAATAGATTTTATAAAGAAAATGAACTCGGTAATCCTAACCTAATTAATAGAGTAAAAAATAGTTACAAAAGAGATGATATTATGTCTGAGCAAGAGTTTAGACGACAAGTAAGTAGAGCATTGTTAAAAGAAAATTTTGGAGCTGGTGAGTTTGCAGATGAAATTGTACAGGCAGCAAGAACTATTAGAGAAAACTTTTTTACACTTATTGGTAGAGAGGCTGATGAACAAGAATTATTTAGTTTGTATTCTAAAGTTATATTAGCAGGTTTAAAAAAAACTAGAGATAGAATGAAAAGTAGTGGTGAAAAAACTATTATTCAAAAAGATAAAAAATATACATTTGATGAAATTTTAAAAAGAATTGATGATGAACAAGCTAGATTAGATACTATTAATGCTACTGGTCCTTTACGTAGAAACTTTTTACCAAGATATTGGAGAAAAGATTTGATTAGAAAAGATATAAATCAATTTAAAAAAGATATGTTAGTAGCATTAAAGAATAAAGGATTACAAGTAAGTTCTAAAGAGTTAGATGAAATAGTAGATGATATATTAACATCAACACCTTTTAACAAATTACCAAAAAATCCTATAGGTAAAGATGAAACATTTGATTTAGAGTTTGCTTTTCAAGCATCAGGCATTTCAAAACATTTACGTAATAGAGTATGGAATTTTGATGATGAGTACCTACTAGCTAAAGGTTATATGGAAGATGACATTACATTAATAATGAAACAATACTTTAATTCTATTATGCCTGATATTGAGATAGCTAAAGTATTTGGTGATGTGTCTATGATGGGTATACGTGGTCCAGGATATAGACCTGGATTAGCACAAATAAGAGTAGAGTGGGATAATTTTATAAACAAAACAGCACCTAAGAAAACAAAACCAGAATTAAGAAAAAGATTAATTGGAGAAAGAGATCAAGATTTAAGAGATATAGAAGCATTAAGAGATTTGCTAAGAGGTACACGTGGATTACCAGCAGACCCTAGTGCTCCATTACCATCTGCAATTAGAACATTAAAGAATGTACAAAACATGATTTTTTTACAAGGAGCTTTATCAGCTGTACCAGATATGGGCAGATTAATTATGCAGAATGGTTTGTTAAATACTTTTGGACAATTATTAGATACAGGTTTTTCTGGGATGTATAAACAAGTAATGAAGTTATCTAAAAAAGAAGCTGAAATGGCAGGAGAAGCCTTAGATTTATTATTTGCAGGTAGGGCTTCTGTTATTGGTAATATAGACGATATGGTATTTGGTATGAATAGTGTAGAAAGAGCTACATCTAAATTGAACTCGATATATTTCACCTTTATTAACATGATGAATGTATGGAATACAGGAGCTAAAACAGGATCATCATTTATTGGAGGAACAAAAATTTTACAATTAGCAGAAAAATATACAAAAGGAACTATTGGTAAAAGAGAAGTAGCTAAATTAACTGCAAATGGAATTAATAGAGATATGGCTAAAAGGATTTATGAGCAATATAAAGAATTTGGATTAGGAGTAAAAGCAAAAGAAACAGGAGGGTTTAAAATAAACAGAATAGCTAGATCAGATACTTGGTTAGATAGAGAAGCTGCTAATGCTTTTAGTAACGCATTAAGAAAAGAAATAAGAACTACTATTGTTACTCCTGATAAAGCAGATGTACCATTATGGATGAACTCACAATTAGGTGGATTATTATCACAGTTTAAAAAATTTGGTATGGGTGCAACACAAGCAATATTAATGAGAGGATTGCAAGAAAGAGATCAAAATTTCTTTACTGGAGTATTATTCTTAGTAGGGTTAGGAGCTATGGTTGATATGTTAAGAACCAGAGCATTTGATAGAGATTATAATAAAAAGAAATTAGGAGATAAAATTGCTAGTGCTATAGATAGATCAGCTGTTATTGGTATACTTAGTGATGTAAACAGAATGATTGAAGTAGCTAGTGATAATGATTTAGGAATAGCTCCAGCATTAGGTGCTGGTAAACCTTATGATTCTACATTTAAACAAAAGATGGGATTAGCAGGACCAACTGGTAGTTTGTTAGCAAACTTACATGAAATTATGATTGATACTGGAAGTGGTAATTATGACTATACTACTGCTAGAGCTATACGAAGGTCTTTACCTTTGCAAAATATATGGTATTTAGATGGTATCTTTGATAGATTAGAAAAGAGTATAAGATAATGGCACTTCAAATAAGCGATACTACACCTAGAGTTCAATATACAGCTACGTCTGGACAAACAACCTTTTCAGTTAATTTTGAGTTTTTTGATGTTGCAGATCTAAAAGTTTACAACGGTACGACACTCCTTACTTACAACAACTCACCATCATCTGCATCACAGTACAGTGTTACTGGTGCAGGTGTTACTGGTGGGGGATCTATTACTTTAGGTAGTCCAGGAGCTACACTGAATGACAGTATTACGATTGTTAGAGATTTAGCGATTGAAAGATTATCAGACTTTCCAGTATCTGGTAACTTTCCTATCCAAACCCTTAATACAGAATTAGATAAGATTGTTGCTATGTTGCAACAGTTAGAAGAACAGTTTGCTAGAACACTGCAATATCCAGTTACTACAACTACAGGATTTGATGTAGATCTACCTGAGTTAGTGGCTAATAGAGTATTATCTGTTAATGCAGACGCAACTGCTTTATTAGCTGAACAAGAACTAGGTACATTTAAAGGTGATTGGGCAACTTCTACATCCTACCAAGTTAGAGATCTAGTTAAAGATACATCAACAGGTAATATATTCTTTGTTAATGCTGCACATACATCATCTGGTAGTGAGCCATTAACGACTAATGCAAACAGTTCTAAATATGATTTAATAGTAGATGCGGCATCAGCCACGACGTCTGCTACCAATGCTGCTAGTTCTGCAACAGCAGCTGCAACCAGTGCGACTGCTGCCGCTAATTCAGCTACAGCTGCCGCTACATCAGAAACCAATGCTGCTACTTCAGAAACAAATGCAGCAACAAGTGCTACTACAGCATCTACTCAGGCAACTAATGCTTCCAACTCAGCAACTGCGGCTGCCACAAGCGAAACTAATGCTGGAACAAGTGAAACCAATGCAGCGACATCTGCCACAGCTGCCGCTACATCTGCTACTAACGCAGCATCATCTGCAACTACAGCTTCTGGTCATGCTACTACTGCTACTACACAAGCTAGTGCAGCAAGTACGTCAGCTACTAATGCAGCGACTTCTGAAACAAATGCTGCAACGAGTGCAACAACTGCAACAACCCAAGCAACAAATGCAGCAACATCTGCGACAGCTGCACAAACAGCTCAGACAGCTGCCGAAGCTGCACAAACTGCCGCTGAATTAGCTGCTGATAACTTTGATGATACCTATTTAGGAGCTAAAGCATCTGATCCAACAGTGGATAATGATGGAGATGCCTTGAACGCTGGAGATTTATATTTTAATACGACTGACAATGTGCTGAAATACTATGATGGATCAGCATGGAATAACATTGAAGCCACTGATACAAGTGGTTTTGCAACAAATGGATTTGCGATTGCTATGGCTATTGCATTATGATAAGGAGAAAGTATGGCACAGAACTTTAGAAGATACACCTCTAATGATGTAGGAGCATCAGCAGCCACAATATTTACTGCTGATTCTTATGATACTGTTGTTGGTATATCACTAGCTAATGTTACTGCTTCTGCTGTTAATGTATCTGTATATATCAATGATGGAGCAAATGACATCTACTTAGTGAAAGATGCACCTATTCCAGCTGGATCACAATTACAGGTATTAGATGGTGGTGCAAAGTATGTAGTACAATCTGGTGATGCCTTAAAAGTAGTATCTGACACAGCATCATCTGTAGATGTATGGGTATCAACTGTAGACGCAATTAGTACATAATGGCATATATTGGAAGAACACCAACTGGATCAATATTAACATCAGCTGATATTGCTGACGGATCTATTTCTACAGATAAGATACAAGATAATGCTGTAACACCAGCTAAGTATATAGAAGTTCCTTCATTTAGAAACCTCATCATCAATGGTGATATGTCTATTGCACAGAGGGGTACTTCTTTTTCACCAACAGGAGATGCTTATGTATTAGATAGATTTAAATTAGATTATGCAGGAAGTCCTGCTGTTAGGTACACAATTACACAAGATACAAATGTTCCAACAGGACAAGGTTTTGCAAAATCAATGAAGTTTGATGTAACCACTGCTGAAGCATCACCTAGTGCAACAACAAGATTATGGACTAGATTAGAAGGACAAAATTTACAACAACTTAAATATGGAACATCAAATGCTGAAAGTTTAACATTATCTTTTTGGGTGAAATCAAATTTAACAGGAACTTTTATATTTTGGTTATATCAAGAAGATGGCTCAAATAGGAGTATTTCAAAATCTTATACAATTAATTCAGCAAATACTTGGGAAAAGAAAACGATTACTATTGATGGTGATACAAGTGGACAAATAGATAATGATAATGGTGCTGGATTTAGGGTAGTTTGGTATTTAACTGCTGACCAAAGTGCCTATGGAACATCTTCTTTACAAACATCTTGGGGAAGTTATGACTCAACTGCTGTTGCAACTGGTCAAACAAATGTAGGAAGCAGTACATCTAACGAATGGTACATCACAGGAGTACAACTAGAAGTCGGTACATCTGCTAGTGACTTTGAGTTCTTACCTTATGATGTGAATTTACAAAGGTGTCAGAGGTATTTTGAAATTTTGTCTATTAAACAAGCATCTCAAGAAAATGAAATTATGAATATGATATCATTTAATGCTTCACAAATTTATGGCACTTATCAATTTAGAACTGAAAAAAGAAACGACCCTAGTTTGGTTGTAGATAATGGAACAAATTATTTTAGATATTATAGACAAGGAGGAAATGAAAATTTTAGTTCTATAGGATTAGATAATTCAAGTTTACATCAAGCAAGTTTATACGGAACAGGTTTAAGTCTTACTTCAGGTGAAGGTGGTTTTGTTAGATGGGTAAACAATGCAAGTACAAATGATAAAGTTGCATTTGATTCGGAGTTATAGATGATAGAATCAGTAGAAAAAATATACAGTGTTGTAGATAGTTCAAAATTTACATATAAAATTATTTATGAAAATAATAAAAATATATTTGTTCCTCACAACGAAGCAAACCGACACTACCAAGAAATACTAGAATGGGTAGCTGAAGGAAACACAATTACAGATAATGGGGGTAGTGAGTAATGGCATACATTGGAAAACAACCTATAGTAGGAAACCACATTCTTCTTGATGATATATCAGGGAGTTTCAATGGTACATTAACTAGCTTTACCTTACAATCTGGTGCAGTCAATGTAACACCACAGACAGAACAATCTTGTATTATTTCTATTTCAGGGGTGGTTCAATATCCCAATGACGCATACACTATTAGTGGTAGTACGATCACATTCACATCCGCACCTTTAGCATCTGATAGCTTTAGTGGTGTGGTCTTAGGAGATACTTTAAATGTAGGAGTTCCGAGTGATGCAACAATTACTACATCAAAACTAGCTTCTTCGTTTTATACCATTAACAATCAAACCTTTACAGACATCACAGTAACATCAAATAAAAACGCTATAGTCGCAGGACCGATTACAGTATCAGGCACATTGACTATTGCATCAGGGAGTACATTCGTAATCGCATGAGTACATTAGAAGTAAATACAATTAACCCTCAATCTGGAACAACTATTACGATTGGTGGTAGTGGAGATACAGTATCACTAGGTAGTGGTGCTACACAGAGTGGATTTGGTGGAGTAATGACTCCTTACTTTCATGTTTATCTTGGAAGTGACCAAAGCGTTACTAGTGGAGCTACAAGTAAAGTACAATTTAATACAGAAGTTTATGACTCAAACACAAATTATGATAACTCTACTAACTACAGATTTACACCTACAGTAGCTGGCAAATATTATTTTTACACAAGTGTCGTTTATTATGCTGATGCTGATAATTTTAATTTTAATAAAGTAAGCATTAGATTAAATGGTAGTGCTATAGCTGGTGGTGAAGCTGACTCAAGATTTGGTAGAGGTAGACAATATTCTGCATCTTGTTCATGTATTCAAGAAATGAATGGTTCTAGTGATTATGTAGAAGTTTATTCTTTTGTTCAATCTAATGGTGCATCTAGTCATTTTGAATCTGATAATAAAGCAACATTCTTTGGAGGCTATAAGTTAATAACATGAGCATATTAAAAGTTAATACAATACAGGATAAGGGTGGCAACGCTATTATCTCTAGTGATGGTGCTGGTACAGTTACAGTAAATAATGATGCGTTAAAAGCTACTCCAAGTTTCGAAGCCTATAATAATGCTAACCAAACAGTTTCTGATAATACCCATACTAAACTTCAATTTAATACTGAGGTATATGACACAGATGGTTGCTATGACAACTCTACAAATTATCGTTTTACACCTACAGTAGCAGGTAAGTATTTTGTTTATGCTAGTGGACAAGCAGAAACTGAGGCTTCTCAATTACAATTTACTCAAATATCAATATATAAAAATGGTAGTCAATATGCTCAAAGAAATATCGATTTCAGAAGTAATAACGGATTGCAAGTAAGTGCAAACATATCAGCTATTGTAGACATGAATGGTAGTAGTGATTATGTAGAAATTTATGGAAAAATATTTAAAGGTGGTGGTTCAACAATTAGATTTAAAGCAGACTCTACTTCAGAAAAATCTATGCAGTTCGGAGCATACAGGATTATAGGAGCATAACATGAGTTCAATTATAAAAGTAAATACATTTCAAGACGCAAACGGAAATGCTCTATTCTCATCTGATGGTAGTGGTAATGTAACAATGAGTGCAAATGGAGCTAAGAATACTCCAATGTTTCATACTTATTTAAACGGACATCAAACAGTTTCTCATAATGTTCATACAAAATTTCAAAGTAATGTAGTTGTTAAAGATACAGACTCAGCTTATGACAATACAACAAATTATCGTTGGACTTGTCCAAGCGGTAAAGGAGGTACTTATTTATTTTGGTGGAACTTATTTATTCATTATAACGGAAACACAATAACTAATGCTTTAGCTTATTTGAAAAAGAATGGTTCAACAATTACAGGAACGGACAATGGTAATGGTGTTGATGTAAACGATGGAAGTTTATTAATGGTTCCTATTTCTGGAACATTTGTAGTAGATATTTCTGATGGTGATTACATTGAATTATATGGATATGGAACTACTGATAATGGAGGTTCTTTTTATTTTATTGATAAATCCTATGGTTGGGGTGGAATGAGGTTAATAGGAGCATAACATGGCAATAACTCGTTTAAATAATAATTCAATTACTTCGATAACAGCTTTGCCTAGTGCTGTTGCTGTTGCTAATACTCCTTCTTTTTTAGTAAGAAATGGGGGAAGTGGTCAAAGTATAGCTAATGGAACTACAGTAAAAATTACAGCTTGGGATACAGCAGATTTTGATACTGACTCTGGGTGGGATGCAACAAATTCAAAATTTGTAATCCCTACTGGCAAAGGTGGTAAATATTTATTTTCAGCTTCTTTAAAATCTGGTTCAACCAGCGATTTAAGGTTACATACAAGAATTTATTTAAATGGCAGTTGGGTTACAGGAAACTCTGCCAATATCACCTATTATGCATCTACAAATACTATAGTTATTTTAGATTGTTCTGCTGGAGATTATATTGAAGTATATGGTAAGTCTGACCAATCAAGTGGTACAACAGTAGGTACGGATTCTAGAGAAGAATATTTTTTAGGATATAAACTAATTTAAAAAGGAGAAAACAAATGGCACAACTAAGTACAAAAATAAAAGAGTATCTAAAGGCTAACTCAGTAAACGAGGTGGACTTTACAACTGATGTTCTTTTACAAGATGATGGTCAAGGTGCATACATTAAAGAGTGGAATATCTCTGGTGTAGCGAAACCATCTGATAGCGACTTAGCTAGTTATGATGCAGCAGCAACAACTGCTGAATCTAATGCCACTGTAGATGCAACTCGTAGAGCTGCATATGGTAATATAGGCGATCAATTAGATGAAATCTATCACGACATTGACGCTTGGAGAACCAGAATACAGGGTGTGAAAACAGCTAATCCTAAAAGCTAATGCCCAGTCTATCTGATAAGACAGAAATAGGTTTACCTATAAAGAATCTATTAGGTCTTATTGGAGCAACAGCAACTGCTGTCTGGGCATACTTTGGTATTATTGAAAGATTAAATACCATTGAAACTAGACAGACGTTATTTGAAGCTGATCTAGTTAAGGCAGCAGATCAAACACCAGTAGATCAGGAACAGTTTATGTTATTAGAATTTATCTCTGGTCAAGTAGAAGGTGTGGTAGAAGATTTAGAAAACATGGCACATAACAAAGTAAACATTATGAGATTACAAACAGATATGGAAAAAGCCTTATCAGATATAGAGGCTTTAAAGGATAAAATTAGAAACAATGGTCATTAAAACAGTCATAGCATTACTACTATTTAGTCAAGGAGTATTAATTGAACATACTGTTATGCCTACAGTTCACGACTGTCTTAAAGCCAAAAGAGAAATGTTAAGAAATATGTCAGATTCTGTACAAATTACTTGTGCTGAAGTTGAAGCAGAGATCCAAGTTATCCAAGGAAAAGAATTTATAAAGTCAATACAAAAGACATCTTGATGTTGAATCCTGGTCAGAATAATATAAACCCTTTACACACTAATTTACAGAAAGGGAAAGATATGACAGCCGCTGAAGCTCACACTATTGCAAAAGAATATAAAGAAATGAAGATTAACTATCATATGTTGCTTGACAAATACGAAGCTAAATGTGAAGAATTAACACAGAAAAGAAAAGAATTAATGGAACTGAAATATCAGAAGAAACCATGACCTTAGATACAGAAAAACTAGCAAACCTTGATAAGCAGGTAGCTGTTATTTCTGAACGCCTAAACACAATTCAAAACAACCACTTATATCATATTGAAAAAGATATGAACATGATTAAGAGAGTACTCTGGAGCGTTGGCTTCTTAGTATTCTCTAATTTACTCGGTATAATTATCTCTATAGTATATTAGGTATGAAGGTATACCTAATTCTGATTGCTTGTTTGCAGTCAATATATACTCCTTTGGAGGAAGTATGTATAGCAGAACCCCTATCACAACAGTTCGATACAGTTCCACAGTGTCTTGCATATGTGGATAATTTTAAATATACTTTGAGAGAAGAAAAGGATTTGTTTATTACAGGATTTTGTACGACAAAAGATTATAATGTATACTGATTTAAAAGAGAGGATTAAAGAGCATGAAGGATATTGTGAAACTGTTTACAAAGATACACTGGGATTTGAAACTGGTGGGTATGGACATAAGATCATACCTGGTGAAGATATACCGACAGACAGAGATGGATGGGATGCTCTATTCGAGAGTGATTTTCAAAATGCAGTTAATGGCGCTGAGAGGATTCTTGATGGCTATGATATTAATAACACAGCTAGGGAAGTTATTATTGAGATGGTGTTCCAAATGGGTGAAGGTGGTGTATCTAAATTTAAGAACGCTTTATCTAACCTTAAAGAACAAAGGTATTCGGAATGTGCAGCAGAAATGTTGAACAGCAGGTGGGCAAATCAAACACCCAACAGGGCAAAATCTCTAGCATCAATAATGGAGAACTCAAATGCTTAACTTACTCGGACCTGTCGCTGGAGCAGTCTTTAAAACTATTGATAAAGTTGTCGATAATAAGGGAGAGGCTGACAAACTTAAAGCAAAAGTACAAGAAAAGATTATCGCAGGAGAACTAGCAGAGCTAGAAGGTGCTGCGAAAACAATACAAATAGAAGCACAGGGAGGATTCTTACAAAGAAACTGGCGACCAATTATGATGTTGGTCTTTGCTGGTTTAATGGTAGCTCATTGGTTTGGGTTTACTGCACCAAACATTCCAGAGTCTGTACAGAACTCCCTACTTAACATTATCCTAGTGGGGATAGGAGGTTATACAGTTGGAAGATCAGCAGAGAAAGTCGCAGACAAATTTAATACCAATAAAAAGGGGTAGGGGTAGACCTAGGAAAGGTGAAAGTACCCCTTCTACGGCTCTTAAAACAGGAAAAAACGATAGAATTTTGGTCATCTCTGACCTTCATGTGCCTTATCATCATCCTGATAGTTATAGGTTCTTGGAGTCTTTGGCTGCTAAGTATAATCCTACGAATGTCATTCATATCGGAGACGAAATGGATTGGCACTCAATTAATGTTTCTCACGTAATCAATCCAGATTTACCATCACCTGCTGATGAACTAGAGATCGGTAGATATCACATGAAGAAGCTAGAAGCTATGTTCCCTGTCATGACTATACTAGAATCTAATCATGGTTCTATGGTCCTAAGACGTGCTATGGCAAAGGGTATGTCTAAGTTCTTTTTGAAAGACTACAATGAGATACTAGATGTAGGTCATGGTTGGCAGTGGAAAGAATCACACTGGGAAGAAACTGCTATGGGTAGAGTTTACTTTGCACATCAAGTATCTAAGAACATTGTGAAGGCAGTACAGATGATGTCTGCTTCGGTAGTTCAAGGACACTATCATACTCAGTCAAACATAGAGTATGTTGGTAATGACTTCCATTTAAACTGGGGTATGTCTGTTGGTTGTTTAGTTGATAAGAAGTCTATGGCTATGGCTTACATGAAAGTAAACATGGCAAAGCCAATCTTATCTTGTGGTGTCATCACTAATGGTGTACCATCCATAGTTCCAATGTTATTGAGGAAGGATGGTTCATGGGATGGCAAAGTATACGTCTAAAGATAAAAAATATTTTAAGAAGATCATCCAAGAAGGATGTTGTGTTCCAGGTTGTATGTCTAATTCACCAATGAATGTTCATCATCTACGTGGTAGCCAGGTTCAACATCAAAGATCTAATCAGCTTGTAGTACCATTGTGTTTTGAACACCATTCGGATCTGACATGGGGTAAGTATAAACCAGAACACAGGTTTTGGGAACATCATAGTTTTGATGCTGTGGAATATGCTAATGAACTGTACCAGAAGTACGTGTCTGAACGACACTAAGTTCTTTCATACGTTCTTTAATAGCATCTGAGGAAGCGTTCTTCTTGATCTTTTTGCCTGATAGCGAAGCTGCCATGATGGCATATGCTGCAAAAATAGTATCGGTATCATAACCGAACTGCTTGAGATAGACACTGTAATCATTGAGTGTGTCTACCAATTCGTCTAGTTCTCCTTTAACAATCATTGTCATTAACTCTTTCTATCATTTGTAGGGTGCTAATACTAGGAGATATACACAAACAATATGTCCTTTCTTCTTAACTATAGTTTGTACTAGCACCCTGTATTCCCCAACAGCCTAGCTAGGCGAAGGTTTTACCTTACATAACGAGGGGGAAACTTTTAAAACTAAAATGGTATATCACTAGGGATATCGTCATCTGGTAAGTCGTCAGATGACTGCTGTTTAGCTTCACCTTTGGTACTTACCATCTTCATGATACCCATTCTAGGGATAATGATAGAAGTATTATAACGCTTGTTACCATTACTATCTGTGTAGTCAGATACATCTATCTCACCTTCGAGATATAACATTGTACCTTTCTTCACATAGTTCTTGATAGTCTGTGTTAGATTAGGATCAAAGGTAGTAACCTTGTGCCAAGTAGTTTTCTCTTGCCACGTACCATCTTTGGTCTTGATCTTCTTTGAAGTTGCCAGGCTAAAGTTAGCAAACTCATCACCCTTGCTGGTAGCTTTGATCTCTGGATCTGTACCCAATCTACCTACTAGTATTACTCTGTTAATCATATTAC
>Ga0213860_10000277_pt1 | contig 20207 bp, 24 predicted proteins | sample PICome_3_FD_160118 | JGI IMG/M metagenome (GOLD analysis project Ga0213860, IMG submission 160118) | Coastal seawater microbial communities near Pivers Island, North Carolina, United States - PICO550 | ecosystem: Environmental > Aquatic > Marine > Coastal | place: USA: North Carolina...
CTGGTTAGATACCAACAATCTTACATCTGGTAAGTTTAGAATTAATGATGAATACAAAAGATGTATAGATGTATTCTTATCATCTCTTGAACCTATAATGGCAAACATTAATTCTATGGGTTATACTAAACCTGATAGAAGTCAAATACTTAAAGAATTAAGACAGTATCTATCCATATGTTTTGAAGAATATAAATCAGGAAATTATGATGAAACTCAACTAAAACTTAGATTAGCTTTTATTGGAGAGTGGACTGTTGATAATTCACCAAAGACAACTACTGATTTAGAAAGTAAAAAATTTGAAAAACAATTTGAAACATTTAGTAAGAAGATACAAATGTTTGTAGGAAACTTTTAATAGATGACAAACGGCGAAGATTTATTTGCACAGTATGAAAAGGGTACTTACGAAGGTGAGTACCCAACCATACTTCCTCATGATTGGGAATTGATAAAGGAAACTTTTCCTAAAGATGAGGTAAAGGAAAGATTAGCAGATATCTTTATGAGATATCCACTTCCTTATGCAACAGATAAGTACACCATTGAAGATGCCAGAGATGATTACATGAAACTCAAAGGTATCAGATGGAATGAACTTATAAAAGAAGGTGAATGGTTTCAAAGACAATCAAGAGAATCTAAATATCCTTTGACATACGAAGGTAAACCGATTTATTTTAAAAGATATAACTTAGGAAATCTTTCATCTAATTTCTTCCAAGAAAAAAACAGATGGAGTATTTGTTCAAGTGGTTATCCTGGTCCGGCTAGAACTTGGAGAACAAAATCTTTTATGGTATCTTTAATGGGAGCTGCTTATACTTTGAAGTTACCACAAGTTGGTAAGAAAGAACTAAGAGTAATGATTGGATTGAGAAAATATATTGCATCTCAACACAAACCAAATGTTACAAAAGCATTAACAGAATACTTTGGTTCTAAAACTATGTTAGATTTCTCAGCAGGATGGGGTGATAGATTAAGTGGTGCTTGTGCAAGTGAAACTATTGAACACTATGTTGGAATAGACCCAAGAAAAGAAAATCATCCTCTATATAAACAACAAGCTGAGTTTTATCAAAAACATACTTCGTTCTTTGAGAATCCAACAAAGGTAGATTTACATCAATCACCAGCTGAAGATTTTGATTATTCAGATTACCAAGATTATTTTGATTTGGTTTTCACATCTCCACCTTACTTTAATGTAGAAAGATATGGTGATGATGATACTCAAAGTTGGATTAGATATGAATCTATTCAAGCATGGAATGAATATTTCTTACACAAAGCATTAGAAAAAATTATACCAACACTTAAGAAAGGTGGTAAGATGGCAATCAATATTGCAGATGTTTACACTTCAGAAAAAGGTGGTGGTGGAAAAGATTGGAAAGAAATAACACAACCAATGTGTGAGTTTTTAGAATCCAAAGGATTAACATATAAAGGATGTATCGGTATGGAAATGGCAAAAAGACCGAATAGTGGTGGAGCTGGAACTGTAAAACAAACTGAACATAACCAAAATCAATACAAAGAAGAAACTCTAAAGAACTCAGAAGAGAATCAAGATAAAACTTTTTGTGAGCCGATTTGGATATTTGAAAAATAATTCGTATATTTGTATAACAAAAATTAAATAATTTGTATCAAAACATTTATTATCAACGAGAAAGAAATTTAATTCACCTTTGGGATGACCAAAGAGGATATACATCTTTTCCTTATACTCGTTATGCTTATGAACCAGCTCAGAGAGGTGAGTACACTTCTATTTATGGTGATAAGTTAACAAAGATTTATAAGTTTAAGAAAGATGACCCTAATCTTTTCGAATCAGATGTACCAGAAACTACGAGAGCTTTGGTAGATATGTACTCAGAATCAGATGAAATATCTCAAGGTCATGTTGTACTCACATATGATATTGAGTGTGAGATGACAAGTGGTTTACCTAATCCTGAAGAGGCTAAGAATGAACTTACTTCTATTGCACTTCATGATTCTGCTACAAATGATTATTGGGTTTTGGTAGTTGATAAAGAAGGAGTTGTAAAAGAAAGAAAAACAGATAAGGCAACTATTATTCCTTTCTCTGATGAACGAGATATGTTAATGAAGTATCTCGAATTATATGAAATGATTAATCCATCTATTGTAACTGGTTGGAATATCGATTACTTCGATACACCGATGTTATACAACAGAATCAAAAGATTGTTAGGTGAAAGACAAGCAAATAGATTATCACCAATCGGACAATGTTTCTGGTCTCCTTATCGTAAAAGATATTTCATGGCTGGTGTATCTTACTTAGATTATATTTCACTTTATAAGATTTATAATTATGGTGAGTTACCAAACTATCGATTAGATACAGTTGCGAATATAGAATTGGGTAGAGGTAAGATTGAATATCAAGGAAACCTTGACCAATTAATGAGAGATGATATTGAAAAGTTCATTGAGTATAACTTAGTGGATGTTGAGTTAGTTGTAGATTTCGATAAGAAACTTCAGTTCATTGATTTATGTAGAGGTATTTGTCATGCTGGTCATGTACCATATGAGGATTTTGTTTACTCTTCAAAATATCTTGAAGGTGCGATGTTAACTTATCTAAGAAGAAGAAATTTAGTTGCACCAAACAAACCTGCTGATAGACAAGAAAGGATGCAGGCCATTCGTGATAACAATGAAGAGAAATTTATTGGAGCATATGTAAAAGCACCAATCGTTGGTAAGTATGATTGGATATATGATTTAGATTTAACTTCACTATATCCTTCAATCATTATGACTTTGAATATCTCACCAGAATCTAAGATTGGTAAAATACAAGATTGGGATGCGAACAAATTCGTTAAAGGTGAAGTTGATACTTATTATATTGGAGATGATTCTATATCTAAAGAAAATTTAAAAGAATATTTAGAACAATCCAACTTTTCAGTTGCATCTAATGGTGTTCTTTATAGAACAGACCAAGTGGGATGTATTCCTGGTATTCTTGACTTGTGGTTTCAGAAACGAGTTGAATACAAAAATGAAATGAAAAAGTATGGAAAAGCAGGAAACAAAGAAAAATATGCCTTCTTTCACAAACGTCAGTTGGTACAGAAAATTTTACTTAACTCTTTATATGGTGTGCTTGGGCTTCCTGCCTTTCGGTTCTATGATGTTGATAATGCTACCGCTGTTACCACAACAGGACAGACAGTTATTAAATCAACTGCTGATATGGCTAACATCAAGTACAACAAGGAACTTGGTAATCCTGATTTGGATTCTAACATATACATCGATACTGATTCTGTATTCTTCTCAGCAGTTCCTTTAATGGATAAACGACTTCCTAATTGGAAAGAACAAGACCAAGATACAATTGCTGGATATGTAAATGAGATTGCAGAAGAGATGCAAGATTACCTCAATGATTTCTATGATATACTTTCAGAAAAGATTTTTAATGTTGATAAAGATAAACATAGATTAGAGATTAAGAAAGAATATGTTGCAAAGGCTGGGTTATGGATTGCAAAGAAAAGATATGCACAATGGATTATTTCAGATAATGGAGTACCTGTTGATAAATTAGATGTAAAAGGTTTGGATGTTAAGAGAAGTTCATTCCCTAAAGCATTTCAAGAATGTATGGGTACTGTTTTGATTGATATCCTAAAAGGTAAAACTGAAGAAGAGATTTCAGATTATGTTGTTGATTTCAAAAAGAAAATGATTAACAGACCTACCAGAGAAATTGCAAAGAATTCAGCAGTTAAGAATCTTAAGAAATATATGCCGAAAGGTAAAAGAGAAAAGTTTTCAATTATGAAAGGAACACCCGCTCATGTTAAAGCGGCAATCCTTTACAATGATTGTTTACAACATTTTAATGCACCATTTAAATACGAACCTATGAGAAATGGTGATAAAGTAAAATGGGTTTACCTAAAAGATAATCCTCTTGGAATTGATGGATTGGCTTTTACAGGTTATTCAGACCCACCAGAAATAGAAGAATTTATTCAAACTTATATTGACCACAACAAAATCTTTGAAAGAGAACTTAAACATAAACTACAAGATTTCTTTGATGCAATTGGTTGGGGTGATGTTGTAAGTGAACAAAGAACTGCTGAAAAGTTCTTTAATTTTTAGTATGACAATTTGTCATGTTAAAGTAATTAGGAATAGAAATTGAATTATATAAACTAAAATTAAAAACAATGAGTGAAAAACTTTATGTAAGAAGGTGTGAGAAATACACCATTTGGGAAGCAACAGAAGAACCAATCGAGGTTCATGTTGACAAACTAAGAAAATGTGAACCTCCTTATGAGGGAAGTACAACAGAAGAACTTTGGAAGTACTTAGAAGAAAATGTTTACGATTGGGACAATAGTGAAGATTTCTTTGAAAACAACAAAGAAGTTTACGGTGAAGAAGAATTACAAAATCTTTTATTAGAAGATGGATATCACGATAGAAAAATCTATTCTGATTCAAGAGAAAAGTATGGAGACGATTGGGTTGAGATTGGACACCTAAACGAAGAATATAGAAAAACAGGTGGATTCCAATCTCTACATGATAGTAATGATAATTGGTAAGATATGGCAAAGTTAAAAAGAAAAGTTATTGTAACAACAGTTCGTTATGAAGAAACAGAGGAACTAACAGAAGAGCAAATTAAAAAATGGAATTCAGAAGATGATGACCTTCAAGAAGAAGTTATGGATGAAGTAGAGTTTGAATTGGTACATGATAAGGTAATGGAAGATTCTGAATGGCCTGAACTAAAAGAAGAATAAAATGGCAAAACAATTAAAATTTGATGTTCAAGCAAGAGAATCCTTAAAGAATGGATTAGATACTCTTGCAGATGCGGTTAAGGTAACTCTTGGCCCAAAAGGTAGAAATGTACTTCTACAAAAACAACATGGTTCACCTCATATTACAAAAGATGGTGTATCAGTTGCAAAGGAAATTGAGTTAGAAGATGTTTTTGAAAACATGGGTGCTCAATTAGTAAAAGAAGTTGCATCTAAAACAGCTGATGAGGCTGGTGATGGTACTACAACTGCAACTGTTCTTGCTCAAGAAATAGCAAGAAGAGGATTTGAAGCAGTTGAAAGTGGAGCAAATCCAATGGAACTTAAAAAAGGTATTGAAAAAGCAGTTAGTATCGTAACTGAAGAACTTAGTAAACAAGCAATTGTTGTTGGTTCTGATTACGATAAGATTAAACAAATTGCTACAATATCAGCAAATAATGATTCAGTAATTGGTTCACTTATTGCAGATGCATTCCAAAAGGTTGGAACTGATGGTGTAATCACAGTTGAAGAATCAAAAGGTATTCAAACTTCTATGGAACTTGTAGAAGGAATGCAATTTGATAAAGGATTCTTATCAGCTCATTTTGTAACAAATACTGATAAAATGGTTGCTGAATTAAAAAATCCATACATCTTATTATATGATGGTAGATTATCTAACATGAATGATATTCTTACTTTATTAGAAGGAGTATCTGGTCAGAATAAAGAACTTCTTATTATTGCAGATGATGTAGAAGGAGAACTTCTTGGAACACTTGTAGTAAATAAGTTAAGAGGAAATCTAAAAGTATGTGCCGTTAAGGCTCCTGCATTTGGTGATAGAAAGAAACAGATGATGGAAGATATCCAATATTTGACTGGTGGAGAATATATCTCATCTGAACTTGGTTTGAAAATAGAAGATGCAACTATTGAATCATTAGGTACTGCAGAAAAAGTTACTGTTGGTAAAGATACAACCACAATTGTAAATGGTGGTGGTTCATCTGAAGAAATTCAAGCAAGAATTGAACAAATCAAAGCACAAATTGAAACAACAGATTCAGATTATGATAAAGAGAAACTTCAAGAGAGATTGGCTAAACTAAGTGGTGGAGTTGCAGTTCTTTATATTGGTGCTGGTTCTGAAGTTGAAATGAAGGAAAAGAAAGATAGAGTAGATGATGCACTTCATGCTACAAGAGCTGGTATTGAAGAAGGTATTGTTGAAGGTGGTGGTATTGCATTACTTAAGATTCAAGATGTTCTTGCAAATATTCCATGTGAAGAAAGTAACTCTTTCTGTAATGGATACAACATAATCATAGAGGCACTTGCTTCACCAATCTCACAGATTCTTAAAAACTGTGGTGTAACTGAAGGTTCTGTTTTAGAATACATCAAACAGAATGGTGGTGGATATGATGCTAAGAATGAACAATTTGTTGATATGTTCGAATCAGGTATCATTGACCCTAAGAAAGTTACGAGAACCGCTATCGAAAATGCTGCTTCAGTAGCATCTATGATTTTAACTACCGAATGTATGGTAGTTGATAAACCAGAAGAAAAACCACAATTTCCAATGATACCAGTTGGAAGTGTGTAAAATAAATACGAAAAGGCTTGTGTGTTTCAAATATTTTTCGTATATTTGTACAAATATAAATTATAATTAAGTTAATAAACATGGAAAAACAATCATTAAATAGGTTTGTATCCAAATACAACCTTGCAGGTTTAGTAGAATCTGTAAAATGGGAATCTTCTGAAGGTTCTCTAACCACTTCTTTCATTTCAGATGATAAATCTGTTTTGGGTAGTGTTACTATGAAAGAGTTTGATTCATCAGATGCATCATTCGGTGTGTATGATACAACCAAACTTACAAAAATGTTATCAGTATTAGGAAACGATGTTGATTTCTCAATCAATGATATTGATGGTAAGCCAGTTTCTTTGAAATTCAAAGATGGTTCTACATCAGTAAATTATATGTTGGCTGATTTATCAGTTATCCCTAATGTACCTGATTTAAAACAATTACCAGAGTTTGATACTGAAATCAAATTAGATTCAAACTTCATTACAAAGTTCATCAAAGCAAAAGGTGCTTTGGCAGATGAGAATAACTTTACATTTACTTGTAAAGATGGACAGAATGGTTCTGGTCAAATTATCTTAGGATATTCTAATATCAATACAAATAGAATTAACATCGATGTTGATTGTACTTGTTCTAAAGATTCAGTAGAACCAATCTCATTCTCAGCAAACTTCTTAAAGGAAATCTTAGTTGCTAACAAAGAAGCAACAGATGCTACTTTGAAGATTTCATCTCAAGGTTTGGCACATATTTCTTTTGAAGTAGATAACTATGAATCAAATTATTATCTTGTAGAAATTCAATCTTAATGAGTAACAAATACTTTTACGAAAGAAGTAAATTTTCCGAGTTTAAATCAAACACTACTTATCATCAGTTGTTAGAAATGACTGATGATGAGTTTGTGTCATGGGCTCGTTTACTTCGTAAAGAAGTTACTGAACAATGGGATGAAAGAGGAACTCCACCAGTTATTGGTAAAAATGAAAAAGGTATAATCAAAAACTTTAAGAAACTTAAATCTAATCCAGCAAAGTATTGGAAAAAAGATACAAGTGGTGATGAAGAATCTTTAGGAGTTATTCAGAATTTCAACAAAGATGCATCAGTTGTAAATCAGTTTTTTCCTACAATGTTAAAAACTAAGATTTCAGTTGGTAAATCTGCAGATAATGGTTTATCTATTTATGACCATTTCTCAGACCCGAACATGGAAGATAAGTTCGTTCATATTATGAAACGAGCTGTAAAAAGAGATTCTATGTATTCTTGGTCTCGTTCAATTGTAGATAAGAAAGATGAGAATCCTTTTTGGAATGGACAAGGTGCTATTGATTTTATCAAAGATGTACATGATGGTAAAGTATTCAAAGGAAAATATAAAGATATAGGTATTTGGATTTCAAAAGTAAATACAAGAACTCTTGAAAACTATGGTACTTTCAATGAAGAGTATATTGGACATAAAAATCTGTATTTAAAAGCAGAACAAGTTCAACAACTAAAAGATGATGGATACTTATCAGATACTCAGTTATCAAATATAGATAGAATAGAATCAGAATGGACATCTGAAGCTGGTACAACACAAAATTATGCATATCAAATCAGATGGTATGAAAAAGACCAAGGTATCTTCCCTAAGATATTACAAGTATTCAGATTAAGTTGTGGGCAACCAGCAGTAAATTTTCCTGCACTAACTGCAAAGTGGATTTACGAAAACTACACTAAACACATTGATACAGATGAACCATTACATATTTATGATTCATCAAGTGGTTGGGGTGGTAGAATCTTAGGAGCAATGAGTTCTCGTAAGAAGTTTCACTATGTTGGTACAGACCCTAATCCTGATAACTTCTTAGATGAAGAAGGTATTTCTCGTTATGAGTATATGGCTAAGTTTTATAATGATAATTGTGTAGATAATTTTTCAGATAAACTTACAACATTCTTTGATGTTACACCACAAGGAAACACATATGAATTATTCCAAGATGGTTCAGAATTAATCTCAAACAATCCAAAGTTCCAAAAGTACAAAGGTAAGTTAGATATATCATTTACTTCACCACCATACTTTAACAGAGAACAATATTCACAAGATGAGAAACAATCTTTCAAAGCTTATGGTGAGTATGAAGATTGGAGAGATAACTTCTTAAAACCTACTCTAACAACGATTTACGAATATCTAAAGAATGATAGATATATTCTTTGGAATATTGCAGATATTAAGATTGGTGAGAACACTTATTATCCACTTGAACAAGATTCAATTGATATCCTAAATGAGTTAGGATGTGAGTACAAAGGTAAACTCAAAATGTTGATGACAAGAATGGTTGGGTTAGACCCATCTAAAAGTGGTATAAAGAACGCGGTCAAACATGATGGGAAAGTGTATAAATTTGAACCAATATTTGTTTTTTACAAACCTTAGATACTTATACAAAGATGAAAGAAACTTATTTAATAAATTTCTCAAGTTACCAAAATAACCCATATTTTCTTTGGGGAACTGCAACTTCAGACAGGGTAACTTTTTACACAACAAATTCAAACAATTTAAATAATAAAAAAAATGACGAAGAGTAATTTTACACCACTCGGAGACAGGGTTTTAGTAAGGTCAAAAACTGAAACTGAAAAGAAAAGTAAAGGAGGATTAATCCTTACAGATTCAATCAACAGAGGCCAAAAAATTTATGGGGAAGTAGTATCAGTTGGAACTGGTTTATTTTCTCAAAGTGGAAATCCAATTCCAATGACAGTAAAAGTTGGTGATGAAGTTCTTTATACTAAGAATGAATCAACAAATACAATTAAGTTGGATGATGAGGAACTTCTTATTTTCCACGAACACGAACTTTTAGGCTTTATTAGATGAAGTATTCCCTAACATACGATGATATTCAATTAGTACCTAAGTACTCGAATATTCCTACTCGTACTCAAATTAACTTAAAAACTCTCGTATCTCGAAGATACGGTCTTTTAAATCCAATCGTAGCCTCTCCTATGGATACGGTTTGTGGTTTAGAAATGGCATATAAAATGTTTAAACTCGGTGGAGTTGGTTGTATCCATCGTTTTAATTCAATAGAAGAACAATCAAATATAGTAAAAGAATTATATCACAGAATTTATTCCGAAGAAAATGGTAACCAATTTGAAGATTGGGGAATCATGTTAGATAACTGGCATGCAGAAATTCCTCATGTACCAATTATGGCTTCAATCGGTGTAAGTGAAAGTGATAAAGAAAGAGCGAAATCATTAGTGGATGAAGGTTGTAACATTATCCTTATTGATGTAGCTCATGGACACCACGAAAATGTTCGAAAGATGATTGAGTGGTGTAAAACGAATCTTGATGAAAAAGTGGATGTAATCGCTGGTAATATTGCAACTAAAGAATCTGCACAAGAATTAGAATCTTGGGGAGCAGATGGGTTGCGTGTTGGTATCGGTGGAGGTTCACTTTGTACAACAAGAGTTAAGACAGGATTCGGAGTTCCGAATGTAAGTTGTTTAGAAGATATTACATCTGTTGCGAAAACACCCGTTATGGCTGATGGAGGTATTCGTTCAAGTGGTGATATTTCAAAAGCTCTGGCAATTGGAGCGAGTTCTGTTATGTTGGGTTCATTAATCGCTGGTACTGATGAAGCACCAGGTCAGATTGTTGAAACACCCAAAGGTCTTTATAAAAGATATAGAGGTTCGGCCTCATTAGAAACGAAAGTAACACATGGTCAACAGACCAGAAATGTGGAAGGTGAATCCACTACCATTCCCTACAAGGGCGGAGTTAAGTTCATAGTGAATGGATTAATTGATGGAATCAAATCAGCACTATCTTATGGTGGTGCACAAGATTTAGAACATTTCAATCCATCGTATGTACTTGTTACTAATTCGGGTATTAATGAAGCAAAACCACATCTATTGTAAAGAAAATAAAATCGTTCAGAAATGGACAGGTTACAATTAATTTAAATTAAAAATTATTATTATGAGAAAACTATTATTAGTTGGATTGATGCTTTTAACAAGTATCACAACCTTTGCACAAATTAGTGGGAAGGTAATCGATGCTGAAACTGGTGATGTTTTACCAGGTGCAACCATTCAAGTCGAAGGAACGGCGGATGGAGTTGTATCGGGTTTTGACGGAACTTTCAGTATTGATGTATCAGAAGGAGAACTTTTGATTATCTCTTACATTGGGTACGAAACTGCTTTTGAAGCAGCGGAAGATACGATGGTTGTTGCATTACAAGCAGACCTGAATGTACTCGGTGAAGTAGTGGTAACTTCTGGTGTGATTGATATTGCTAAGGTGAGAGAAACACCAGTTGCAGTATCAACTATTTCACCCTCAGAAATTGCACTTAAAGTAGGTAACCAAGAATTTCCTGAGATTATGAACAAGACACCAGGTGTTTACGCTACCAAACAAGGTGGTGGATATGGTGATTCGAGAATCTCTCTTAGAGGATTTGACCAAAGAAACACATCTTTCCTTATCAATGGGCAACCAGTTAACGATATGGAAAATGGATGGGTTTATTGGTCTAACTGGCAAGGTTTAACAGATGTTGCAAGTGGTATCCAATTACAAAGAGGTTTAGGAGCTTCGAGATTGGCAGTTCCATCAGTAGGTGGTACAGTTTCAATCTTTACAAAAGCAGCTGAGGCTCAAGAAGGTGGTTCAGTACAACAAGTTATTGGTAACGATGGCTATACTAAAACTACTACTTCTTACTCAACTGGATTAAGTGAAAATGGATGGGCTTCATCTTTCCTTCTTTCGAGATGGGCAGGTGATGGATATATCTATAATACAAGTGGTGAGGGTTATACTTACTTCTTTGCATTAGGATATGCACCTGAAGATTCAAGACACTCAGTTAACTTTTCATTCTTAGGTGCTGGACAATGGCACCACCAAAGAGATGTTTGGGTTTCTATTAGAGATTACCAAAACTTTGGTGAAGAAGGAATTGATAGAAGATGGAATACAAATGGTGGTGTTTACCAAGGAGAAGAATATTCTTTAAGAAGAAACTTCTATAACAAACCATTGGCAACTTTAAACTGGGATTTTGATATTTCTGATAACCTTAAACTTGCTACATCATTATATGGTTCAGCTGGTAGAGGTGGGGGAACAGGACCAAGAGGTAGAAACTACTACAACTCGGAAACTGATATCTTACCATTCAGAAAAGACCTTACTGAACACTACTTAGAAAATGGTAGAGGTTCAAGAACACCAGAAGGATTTATTGATTTCGATGCAGTTGTTGCTTATAACCAAGCAAACACAGACCCATATAGTGGAGCTCTTTCACGATTTGATGGTCAGTTAATCGCATCTAATGGATTTAATGAAGATGGTGTAAACAGAGCTGGTCTTATTAGAAGAGCATCTATGAACTCTCATGACTGGGTTGGAGCAATCTCTAACTTAGAATATGAAAGTGGGAATTGGAAAACTTCAATTGGTATCGATTTAAGAAATTATAAAGGATACCATTATAGAGTATTAAATGATTTATTAGGATTTGATGCTTATTACTCAACTGGTAATAAGAACTCAGCTGGACAAATCATCAATACTTTAGTTGAGGCATCTCCATTCAAGGATACAGGTATTAGAGGCCCGAAAATCGATTACTATAATATTGGTAAAGTAGGTTGGCAAGGTGTAAATGGTTTAGTTGAATATAACAACTCTACCTTATCTGCAGTATTACAAGCAGGTTTATCTAACCAATCATTCCAAAGAATCGATTACTTCGACCAACCAGCAAATCCAACTTCTGAGAAGAAGAATGTTGGTGGTGGTTATCTAAAAGGTGGTGCAAACTACAACATTGATGATAGACAAAATGTATTCTTCAATGCTGGTTTCATCTCAAGACAACCAAACTTTGATGGTGTATTCCCTAACTATGCAAACAATGTTAATCCTGATTTACAGAATGAAGAAATCAAATCACTTGAAATCGGATATGGGTTTATTAGTAATAACTTCAAAGCAAATGTAAACGCATACTCAACAGTATGGGGTAATAGATTTGTAACAAGAAGTTTATCTAACCAACAAGGTGTTGATGGATTCGCTCAGTTTAGAGATATCGATGTAGTACACAATGGTATCGAAGTTGAAACTCAATGGAATCCAAATTCTAACTTAAGATTAAAAGGTATGGTTTCAATCGGTGATTGGAGATATACTAAAGATTTCGAAGCAGAGTTATTCGATGATAACCAACAATCAATCGGAACAGGTACATTGTACTTGAAAGATGCGAAAGTTGGTGATGCTGCTCAATTTGTTTCTTACTTAGAAGCTGATTATAAACTTGGAAACAAGTTAAATGTAGATTTAGGATATAGATTTGTAGATAATCTTTTCGCAGATTACTCAATTACTGATTCAGAATTTACACAACCTGATAATGCAGGTGCATTGAAGTTACCATCTTATGGATTAGTTGATTTAGGTTCAACCTTCAGATTCAACTTATTCGGAAATGATGCTTCATTCAGAGTAAATATCAATAACTTATTTGATACTACTTACATTGCAGAATCTAATTCTAACATCCATGCTGGAGATGCTTCAGAAACATGGAATGGAATTGATACGAGAAACTCAGTTTGGTTCGGTTTTGGCCGTACTTGGAACGCTTCTCTTAAATACAGATTCTAATATAAAAATAATAAGAGGGGGATTTAATTCCCCCTTTTTATTATTATGAAAGAAACAAAAAAACAAATCAGATTAAAGTGGTTATATCAATATGGTGTAATATACTTTGGAACATTCTTAATGATGTTATCACCTTTTTTTATCGATTCAAATTATGGTAAAATAGGGATGATGATTGGTTTAATCCTAATAACGATTCAAACGCAGAAAACAAAACAATATAACCTATCGTTATTAAACTTAGTAGGATTTAGTGGTTATTTATATTCATTAATAAAAACTCTATTATGAGATATATATTAGTATTCTTGGTTATAATCTTATCAGGCTTTTCATTAACAAACCAAGAAAAAGTTTCATGGGAACAAAAGTACCATGAAGTAAAAAAAGAAAGAGATTATTATAAAAAAACATCCGAAGAACTTTTAAAAAATTGGAAAGTTTGTGAGGAAAAGTTAAATGATATAAAATAGGAAATGAGTAAATTGATAAACCTCTTTGGTGGGCCAGGTATTGGAAAATCTTCAATAGCAAATGGTATCACTTATAAACTCAAAAAACAACACATTAGTTGTAATAACCCATATGAATTTCCAAAGAGATTAGCATGGGATAAAAATATTAGTCAAATACAAGACCAACTCTATGTATTTGCAAATCAACATAGAGGAATAGCAGAATGTTATGGTAAGGTGGATTACATAATTATTGATTCACCAATCTTATTCTCTACAATTTATCATAGATATTATACATCAGATTATCCAGCTGAATTTTATGGGAAACCTTTTCATGATTTGGTTATTGATTTACATAAACAATATGATAATATTAATATCTTATTAAAAAGGACAGAAGAATCAGTACATAATAATAAAGAAAGATTTCAAACTCACAATCAAGCACTTGATATAGATAGATTGTGTAAAAAAGTATTAGATGAAAATGGATTTCCCTACCACGAAATCGAGGTTGGGCCTAAAACAGTAAAAAAAATTATGAAATTATTAGGATAATTAAAAATAATTTCGTATATTTGTATAAACAAAAATTATATTAAAATGGCAAACTTACAACAAATTGCACACAAATACAGAATATCAGATAATTATTTGAATTCTAAGGATGATGGTTTATTAATCGTAGCATCATCATTACAAGATATCATCGGTGAAATGAACTCCGGTCAAATCGATAGAAATAAAAAAGAATCTCTAATTGAAAAATTAGAAAAACTAGCTTCTTTTTGTAAAGAAGTAAAAGGTTCAGGCGTATAATGAGTTTCTTTGAAGATACAACAAGTAAAGAGGTAAACAACTCTCTATGGGTTGAGAAATATAGACCTCGTAAACTAACAGAATATGTTGGTAACGAACATCTTAAACAAAAGGTAAGTGATTATCTTCAAAGTGGAGATGTACCCCACTTACTATTTTTTGGTAAAGCAGGTACAGGTAAAACAACTTTAGCAAAGTTAATTGTAAACTCAATTGATTGTGATTATATCATTATCAATGCATCTGATGAAAATAATGTAGATACAGTTAGAAATAAAGTAAAAGGTTTTGCTTCAACAATTGGTTTTAAAAACTCTAAAGTAATCATACTTGATGAGTTTGATTATATGACACCAAATGCACAGGCAATCCTTAGAAACTTGATGGAAACATTCTCAAAACATTGTAGCTTTATTCTAACTTGTAATTATGTTGAGATAGTTATCTCACCTATTAGAAGTAGAACACAAGAGTTTCAGATTGTACCACCAACTAAAAAAGATGTTGCGGTTCAAGTTTCAAAGATTCTAAGTTCAGAAGGTGTAAAGTTTGAACCAAAAGAACTCGTACCGATTATTGATTCAAGTTATCCTGATATCAGAAAAATCATTAATACTTGTCAACTTAATTCATCAAAAGGATTATTAAAAGTAGATGTTAGTAATATTATTGACTCTGATATTAAAATTAAAATAGTAGAACTTCTTAAATCAAAAGATGATAAGAGAAACAAATATATGAAAATCAGACAAGCAGTTGCTGATTCTCGTATTCAAGATTTCTCTGAGTTGTATGGATACTTGTATGAAAAAATAGATGAATATGCTAATGATAATACTTCTAATGTTATATTAACTTTATCAGAAGGACAATATAAGGATAGTATGGTGATTGATAAAGAAATTACTTTCATGGCAACTATTATTCAAATCATCGGTATTATATGATAAAGTTAGAAACAGATTCACTTGATGTATTAACAAGAACTCAACCAAAGTTGATGGTAATGTTTGGTACTGATTGGTGTGGGAATTGTGATATTCTTAAACCAGAGTTTGAAAGAGTTTCTAATCTAAACAAAGAAATCCCATTTATATTTATAAATCCCGATAAATCACCTGAAAGTAGAAGTTTAGTTGATTTAACAAACATACCAATGGTAGTTGCTTTTAAAAAAGGTAAAGTTATTGCTAATGAGTATGGAAATGAAAAGGAAATAGTATCAAAAGTTTTATCGATTTTGCTTGGATAATTCAATTTTTTTTCGTATATTTACATAGTAAATAAAACTTAAAACATGAAAGTACTAATTAAACCGCAAGTAACAAAACCTTGGTCTCAAGAAATGTATGATTACAATGATAAGGTAGCTACTATGATGATTCACGAGATTCAAAAATCAATTATAAAATATAAAAATGATTTCGATAAACTAAATGAACTAATGGTTCTTTGTGGTGGTATCAAATATGGTAGTGGATATGATATTGGTGAACTTTACAAAGATGTTTTCTGTGAAGTTCTAAATGTTCAAAACTATTGGTTACACGAAGAGTATCCATACGCAGTTAAACAAGGATTGGTTGAACCAGTTCCTTATAACTTTGTAGGTTATGACAAATAGTTGGTATTATCGAGAAATGGGTTCTCGAAACAAAAAGACAGGTAAGTTATCTTACTACCAAGTAAGAGTAACCGACTACCGAATAGATGATTGTGAGTGTAAGGCAAGAGAATTTAGACCACATTCACCTTGTAAACATATGAAAAGGTTAAAAGAAAAATTAGACCACTTAGCGATATGATATACGACCCAAATAATCCAATATCTGATGAAGAGTTAGATAAGATTGCAAAAGAAGATTTTGAAAAGTTTTTAGAATACTTAGATTCTAAAACTGAATATTTAAAAAGTAAAACAAGACCTCTTAATTCACATGAGATGAAAAAGTTTGCTGCAATGGCGGCGGCTAATGAAGGGAGAACAATTAGTGATGAAGAACTTGAGAGGGCTAAAAAGATTGGAAAAGAAAACGAACAAAAAATAAGAGACAAATGGCAAAAATCATAGGAATGAATGATGGGGGAAATACACCTCCACCTCAACAACCAAAAATAGATTTATCAAAGGCAAAAGAAATGAGATGCCAAGAATGTGGTGGTACGGTATTTATACCTGGTACTAAGTTCTTAAAGATTTCTAAGATGGTAACAGGTACACCAAACGATGCAATCATACCAGTAGAGTTATATCTTTGTGGTGATTGTGGTGAAATCAACCAAGAATTACTACCCAAGGAATTAAAAGCTACAAATGAGTAAAACTTTATTTGACCACATAAAAGCGGTTACACAATTTCAAGACCCAAAATATTGGGATAAACTTGAAGAGGCTGATAAGAAAACATGGAGTAATTATATGATTCATCGTTTCTTATCTATGAACTCTGATTGGATAGAAGTTCTTTCAGAGATACAACCCTATACTCAAACATTAGAACCCAAACAATTATATCTTTTATTAATTGGATTATTACCAAAAGGAAGACATTACTTAAAATATACTAAAGGTAAAAAAGTAAATAAGTATGAAGATTGGTTAGTTGATTTACTTAAAGAAGATTTTATGTGTTCTCTAAAAGAAGCAGAAGAATATTGTGAAATACTTTATTCAACAAGAGAAGGTAGAGAAAATATAAAATACATTTGTGAAAGATATGGTATTGATAAAAAACAAATAACTAAACTGAAACTCAAAGTATGAGTGATACTTTTTGTATATTACCATATGTTCACTTTTATACAGAACCAAAAGGTGAAGTCAAACCTTGTTGTATAGCAGGAGGATTTGATGAACCCCTAAATCTTAAATCCATGTCCATTGAGGAAACTTTTAACTCACCTCAAATGAAACAACTTCGTAAAGATATGGAAGATGGTAAAAGAAATAAAGTATGTGATGTATGTTATAAACGAGAAGATGCAACAGGACATTCACCAAGAATAGATGTATTTAACAAAAACCCACTTTGGAAAAAACCAGAATTAAAAAAAGATTATTCAGTACCTTCTGATTTTCAACATATTGATATTAGGTTTTCTAACTTATGTAATTTTAAGTGTAGAATGTGTAATCATGATTTCTCATCAAATTGGTATGAGGATATGAAAAAGATAAGACCTGATAATATTAGAGGTACAAAGGTTTTAAAAGCAAGTGAAACCATTGTAGAAGATTTAATTCCACATTTATCTAAAGTAAAAAGTTTTTATTTTGCTGGTGGTGAACCTCTCATAATGCCAGAACATTATAAAGTATTAAAATATCTACACGATACTTTTCCAAAAAAAGAATTTTATATATCCGATGATGAAAATTTAGAAGCAATAGATATTGCTATTCATTACAACACAAATCTTTCTGTAATAAAATATGATGAAGAAAGTTTAATAGATATTTGGAAATCATTCAAACAAATATTTTTATCTATTTCATGTGATGGTATTGGAGATGTAGGTGAGTACCAAAGAACAGGTTTCAGTACAAAAAAGTTTGAAGAAAATTTGAAGATTATTAAAAAATATTTTAGACCAATGAATGTTCAAAAGTCAGAAGGATATGGTTTAAAATATAACTTTCAATATACAACTACATCTATGAATGTATATCATATATTTGATTTCATTGATTATATGATGAGCAAAAACCACATTACAGATTCCGACCAAATTGATTTTTATTATGCCTGGTCTCCTAATGAAGTTGCTCTTTCTTATTTACCTGATTTAGAAAAAAATAAAATAGAGAAATTTCTCAATAAAAATAAAGTAAATTATTCTGAAAAAACTCAAATTGAAATAGATTCAATGATAAACTTTATGAATTCAGGTGATACTTCTAATAGTGAATGGGATGATGGTTATCGTGAACATTACATCCGAAGTATGGAAGAAGTTCATGGTGGTAAGTTTGAAGATATATCTCCTGTTAAAATAAGTTAGAAAATATTTGGATTTCTCATATTTTTTTCGTATATTTACATAGTAAATTAAAGTATTATGGCTAAAGTTAGTTACTCACAATATGGAATGTACTCAACTTGTCAAGAACAATATAAACTAAATTATATTGATAAGTTAGGAACTTCTTCAGCAAATATCCACACAATTTTCGGTAGTGCAATGCACGAAACTATCCAACACTTTTTGGATGTGATGTATAATGTAACTAAAAAACAAGCACTTCAGTTAGATTTGGAAAAAATGTTATACAATCAAATGGTAGAACATTTCAAGAAAGAATCTGAGAAGATGGATGAAGGTATGTATCCATGTAAGAAAGAAGAGTTAGGTGAGTTCTTTGAAGATGGTAAAAAAATATTATCTTATTTCACTAAAAAATTAGATAAGTTATACACTAAGAGTGGTTTTGAATTAGTAGCAATAGAACAAGTTCTGAATGCTAAAGTAAAAGAAGGTGTAAACTTTATTGGTTTTATCGATGTATTACTAAAAGATAAAACAACACAAGATTATGTTATTATTGATTTAAAAACATCAACAAGAGGATGGAATAAATATCAGAAGGCTGATAAGATAAAAACTTCTCAGATGTTATTATATAAAAAGTTTTACTCAGAGAAATACGAGATACCTTTGGATAAAATTAAAGTAGAATATCAAATTCTTAAAAGAAAGATATCAGAAAACTTTGAATATCCAATACCAAGAATATCTAAATTCGTTCCTGCAAATGGAAAACCTTCTGTAAAAAGAGCATGGGATGGTTTTATGGGATTTGTTGATTCTGTATTTGATGATAATGGAAACATTATACAAGAGGTATTTCCACATAATAAGGGTAATCATTGTAAGTGGTGTGAATTCAAACAAAGAGGTTTGTGTTCAGCATGGAATTAATTTTCTGTTTTGTAAATAAATATATATTTATATGTATAACAACAATAAAATGGAGAGTTATGGCAGATACAAAATTAACAACAGTAAAAATCATTAAAGATGTTTACTCAAAGTTTAAAAAATTATCATTTGATTCAAATATCACATTACAAAAATTAGTAAATAGGTCTTTAAACAAATACATTGAAGAGGACGATTTTAGAAATCAAATAAACAATTATCAGAACCTACATGAGAGTGGTTCTCAGTTTTAATTATGAACAAACAAGATAACGGCAATACACAACTTAATTCAGCTCGTGAAGAGTTAAACGATAGAACACATCGTAAAAAGTTTTTAGGTAATACACCAAGAGTTTATTGGAACTCATCGAGAAGATTTAGAACAATTTAAATAAAGGTTAATGGCAAAGAAGAAAATTCTATTATTATCTGATGATTTAAGGATGTCATCAGGTATTGCAACCGTATCAAAAGAATTAGTTTTTGGTACATTCGAACACTATGATTGGGTACAATTAGGTGCGGCAGTAAATCATCCTGATAAAGGAAAAGAAATTGATTTGGGCGAAGATGCTCGAAAACAAAGTGGAGTAAAAGATGCTTCACTTAAAATCATTCCTTGGAGTGGATATGGTGATGCAAATATTCTCAGAGAATTAATCATGAGACATCAACCAGATGCAATCCTACACTTTACAGACCCAAGATATTGGAGATGGTTATACGAAATGGAAGCCGAACTAAGACAGAATATACCAATTCTGTTTTATCATATTTGGGATGATTTACCAGACCCTCACTACAATAGAGATTACTACGAATCATGTGATTGGTTAGGA
>Ga0213860_10000278_pt1 | contig 20119 bp, 13 predicted proteins | sample PICome_3_FD_160118 | JGI IMG/M metagenome (GOLD analysis project Ga0213860, IMG submission 160118) | Coastal seawater microbial communities near Pivers Island, North Carolina, United States - PICO550 | ecosystem: Environmental > Aquatic > Marine > Coastal | place: USA: North Carolina...
AGTTGTTGTTTAGTTAATAAGAAAGGGGACCCGTAATTGGATCCCCTTTTTTTATTTCTTTTTAATCGGCTTGACGGTATCAAAAATAGCGCGAGGTATCATATACCCACCCACGAAAAGCGCGGCGCCTTTTTCGGCATTGTGCAAGTCTTTCCAAGTTCTGTACTGGTTTGACTCATGCGTTTTAGGTCCGCTTGCTTCTTGTGTATCACTGGTAAAATCAGTTACCTTTTTTTGTTTAGGCTTGCTTGTAGCTTTTTTAGTATTGCCGCTGCTGTTTATTTTTGTATTAGCATTTGCTCTAGTCTGCTTTGCCGGAGAATTCTTTTTAAGCTCAGACCTGTCATATTTAGATACTCTGCCTTTTGCTTTTCTTTCGGCTTTTGCCGCTGCTAAATCAGAAGGGCTAAGCTCTGAATAAGTTTTAGGTGTATCTTTACTTACTTTCTTTGTAGGTCTAAAAGTACCACTATCACCCTTGCTGTATTCTTCTTTACCTTTAGGTGTTTTCCACTCTTCTTTAAACCATCGTTTAAGAGCCAAACCTTCTTTGGTCTTTCGAACTTTTTTAAAAGGTGACTTGTACATTACTTTTTAGATTTACTTCCCCAATTGGCAGCACCGACTTTGCGACATTTAGCAATAGCGCCGCTAGCGTACGCCGAAGGGAATACGTCATAGCGGGCTTTTACTTTATTGTAACACGCGTCTTTTAATTTTACCGGGCTACCTAGCCTTTGTGGTCCACACCCAGCCATGTTTATTTCTTATTGTGGTAATCACGCATTCCTTGGTAATAAGCTTGTCTTTGCTCTTCATTCATGCCGCCCAGTACAGACTGATCTTTTTTACCCTTTGACGCATGTGTTTTACCTAATTTACGCGCAGATGTTAACCCTTTTGTCTCAACAGTTCTGCCCTGCACTTTAGTAGTGTGAGTTTGCTTAGCTGGCGAGTCGCCATACATTTTAGCGGGAGACTCTGGTGCAGCTTTGATTGCATCTTGCAAGTGCTGCGGAAGTTTGTGCTGATTACCTACAAGCGACTTTGCTATAGGTGATCTTGGATTTTGTTTGTAAGCCATGATTATTTTTTGTTACCATATTCAGCTTGCACATCGAATGAAGGACATGCTTTAGCTGCAAATTCATTATGTCCGTGGATAGTTGTATTAGCAAAGATATCTGTTAATACAAAAAGCAGGTTATCCAATGCCGCTTTCTGCTCTGGTGTGCGTGTGTCTTTCGGTGTTTTACCATCAGTTTCAACACCGCCAATATAACAAATACCTATAGAATTAGAATTCTGTCCTTTTGTATGAGCGCCTGATCTTTGTAATGGTCGACCAGGATGTACAGTCCCGTCGAGGTATATTACGTAGTGGTAGCCAATATCTGACCAACCCCGCCCATTAACATGCCAATCACGAATTGTATCAACATCAATATGCTGCCCTTCGCGTGTAGCGGAACAATGCACAATAATCTTATCAATTTTTCGTGTTACCATATTATTTATTTTTAAGTCGTTCATTTTCTTTTTCAAGAAACTCAACTTTGATTCTAAGCGCAGATACTTCTTCAGTAAGCGCCAATACTTGATTACGTAGTTCATCTTTTTCGTCACTTGAATTTGCAAGCATTGCCTCCAAATTGCGTACGCGGTGTTTAAGGTCGTCTCTATATTGCACGCCGTCGCTATTTTCTAGTTGTGATTTTTTTTCTTCTGACTTAACCTTAAGCCGCGTTTGTAAAAACTGCCAAATACCCGCAGACCCTAATACGGTTAGAGCGGTAATGACGATCTGCGTGTAATCACCCATGTCTTTGATTTTTTTCTTTAAATACTCTTATAGTATTCCAAAATGCGAAGAACATAATAATAGCCCAACCTACGCGACTGCCATTAAATAATCCTTCAGCAATTAAGTTTTCAACTGTCATTAATGCAATTATGGCTGCAATTTGTACGGCAATTAATCGCATTTTAAGCGTACCGTTCCATACTACAGCCCACAACTGGAATGAACCAGCAGCAATACCGCCTAAGCAAAGCAATATTGAGGGGTGAGCAAAATCAACCATAAGAGCCGCCGGCAATGCAAAAATATGGCACATTGCAATGAGCACTTCGTTAGGCTCGCTATCGCTGTACCAAAACAGCTCTTTAATTTTCGCTAATCCCTTACTTTTCATTATTACTTATTTTTACTAAATCTAAAATTATTTTCTATTAAGTGCGTCTAATACAGCGTCTGGCGGTGGAGGGGCGGTGCCTTCATCACCTCGAATAATATCGTTAGCAAAGTCCTCACTTTTCTTAGCTTTATTTTGGCGTCTAGTTTCTTTTGCTTTTTGAATTCCTTCTTGCTTACGACGAGCTTTTCCTTCCTCTTTAATCGCTTGGCCTTCTTCATCAACAGCACCAACATCCCATGTCTTCCAACCTAACGCTAATGCTATACGCTGCCATGCCGAATTACGTGCATCCATTGCCTCGCCAACAGAGTTCAATTCATCTATAACACGATCAAGCGGAACGTTCAATGCGCCAGAAACCAAGCTACCTGTAATTGACCAGCCCGGCCCAAAATTTGGACGGCCATCGGTGGCAACATCAAATGGGCGTGCCTCAAGCTCGTCTTTTTCAAACTTGTATGTTTGAATTGCAGAGTATATCTTTCTTAGCTTAGAGTTAATAGGCGGAGAGATGCTTGTAGCGGCAATCACTGTGTAAGCATGATCCGCTAAGAATCCTTTTTCGTCCTGCTTTACAAACTCGTCAACAACATTTTTTATTGTAGATATTGCAGCTCCATACAAGCCACTACCACGTAATATTGTATCTAGCATGCTGTCCAATACTCTCACGACTTTAGCCTCTTCCTTATCCGCATCTTTTTCTTCGTCATCATCATCAAATCCGGGGATCAATGCAAATAATGCGCTTTGCAATGCAGAGAATATGAAGTTTTGCACAAACCCATAATACGCGATTTTACTTACATTTGTTTTCCAATCTCCACGGCCATTCTTTAAATCAAGCGCCGCTTTTTTCATTAAGCGAGTGTACTGCATTGGCGTGTTGGCAAATGCAAATACAAGACGACCTAAAACGCTTCTCTGTTGTTGCGATACAAGAGCTGGGTCAGAAGACTGTTGAGCCTCATCTGAAATCTTAGTAAAATCTAACCATGCTTTTTCCTCGGCTCGCTCTTTGCTTAGCCCTTGTTTTAAATAGCTATTTACTCTATTGCGATAGAATGTAGCGCCACCTGTGGCAATTGCAAAGCTATCGGCAATTTGTGTTGGTAAGAAACCTTGTTTTAATAACCATGCTAACACAGCACGAGGATCGCCCTTGCTTCTGTTTGCTGCTTGTGCAAGCTCAGACTCACTAACGTCCGTTTTCAAACCAGAACGACGCTCTTTCAGCTTATCAGAGTTAAATATCATTGCCCAATCAGACCAATATTGCTTTTGGTTAGCAAACGCCGCTCCTGCTTTTAAGGGATTGTTATCCGACCAGTTAATAAAGTTTGTTGTGGAAAGCATCTGTAGCAACGCTGATCTACGGTTAAAGAACATGATAGCACCAGTAGAACCGTTAATCCAATTGATAAACTTGTTAACCGTTGCATTAGTTCCGCTGACGCGGTTAGTACCGTTCTTCATAGAGTACAGAGCGTCTTCAATAGCTTCGCGATGTGCTCTACCTTTAATAGCTTCAATCTTATTAAGATTGTCTTCAGTAAAAATAGCCTCTGCGTTTTCAATGAACTCTTGCAAGAACTTTTTACGACCAATCTTTTCAGTCATGCTATTCAAATCTGAAAGTACGGTTTGCGCCTGCCAGTATTCACCCGGTTCCATCCAAGCGTCTCTTCTTGCTACTACAAGTAAAGCATCGGCGAACGCAGCCAGTTCCGGATTTTGCTTAATTGCATCTAATAATATTTTTTTATCTCTTTTAGAAATACCCGGTACAGGTGTACCTTGTCTGTCCCATAAATAAACTCTTACAGCTTGGTCATAAGTAAAGCCCGAGTCACCTATTTTTTTGTCAAGCATTTTGTACTGAGGCTTGAACAATTTTATAGTGGCCTTATAATCTCTTTTTATTTGCTGACGCACTCTATTGATTGCCTCAACACCCTTGAAGTAAGGGTTCATTAGCTTTTCTTCCAACCACGCCATGTCCGCATCACCCTGCTTGCCCTTGCCTGCAAAAGCATAATGCACTAGGCCTCTAAAATCATCTGCTCCCGGCGGCACGAAGAATTTAAATCTACCTTTTTTAGCGCCTCGAATTTCAGCCTGTACTTTCGAGAACACCTTGTAAGATTTAATACCCGTAGAGTTTTCGATAATCTTATTAAACTCTTGGCTTAATGTTTGGCTCATTCTAGCGTTAGATACCTCAAGATCATTATAAAGCTTATTCAAAAAGCTTTGTGGTAGCTCTTCGCCTAATTGCAGTTTGTTTGTATTAAGCTCGTAGAAGTTTTCGCCAAACTCTTGTTTATATAACTCAGCACTTTCTTGCACCGCGTCCCAAGTACGCTCTACAACAAAGTCAGGTAAAGCACGTTCTTTACGAGCCTTATTTCTAGCAATAGCCTCAGCTTTAGATGTATTAGCAAACACCACAGAAACCTCATAGCCTGCATCACGAAGAGCGTTAATCTTTTTCATGGTGGCATTGTAAGATGCGCCAGTGCCATCAACAACCATGCTTTCGCGGTTGTTCATGTACTTTGACATTTTTTCTTCCGCAGCCTTTCTAGCTTTGGCACCGAGCTTAGCTCGCATTGAGCGCTGCTCTTTAGTATATTGCTGCTCGTTTGCTGGCAATCCAGCCTCTTCTTTCATTGGCTCTAAAGCCAAATCCTGATTAATAACTTTAAACCCTCGGCGGCCTAATTTAAGGCCTTTACCTACATTTGTTTTTCCAGCTCCTGGCCCTCCGACCATAAATACAGCCTTAGGGTTTGATTGAGACATTCTTGCGGAAGGCACTAGATCATCTTTAGCTTCTACAGCTTTTGCTTTATCAATGCTTTTATTAAAGTTTTCTTTAAGTTCTTTAACTTTTGCATGGCTTTCTAAAAACTCAGAAGCTGGCACTCCACTCACATGGTATACATCATTAAGCTGTGCTTTAGGTAGGGTTAACAATCTTCCTATGCCCGACTGGTTGTTTCTACCAAATGCATCAACAAAGTTTAGTGTTGATTTGTTTTCGATCCATTGGTCGTGCTCTTCAAAAACCTCATCAAGCTTAGCGTCAATCTCAGCATCAGTTAGGTTATCAAAAGGCATCTCAGCCAGCTTAAGCATTGTTGTAGAGTTATCCACAAGATGCTCTCCTTTGATATTACCTAGTCGGCCATCTTTAAACGTTAAAAACTGCAACCCTGTTAGTGCTCTAAACCCGCCGCTTAATTGTGTTTGTGCTTGCAGCATTTGAAGGTAAGCATCACCATCTAAGCTACCGTCGCGCACCATTGAAATCAACGTTTTAGCAATATGCTTTGCTAACAATTTATTATGATGGCTTGCTTTTTCTATTTTGCCTGGTAACTCGCTATTATTGTATGCGTCTAGTTTAGCTTGTTTAGAGTCAAGCTTGGCCGCACCTCTTTTTAGCGGGTTTAGTATTCTTGCAACCTCTTTAAATAAAGAAAAAGATTTATTCATTAATTGCACCTGGCCTAAGTCTAGACCATCAGGAATGCCTTCTGAAGGTGCGGTGTTATTTTGTATTGCTTGCGCGTCTTTGTAATAAGCACCTGTTTCTCCTGGCTTACCTTTTTTGCTTTTAGCAGGATCAAGAATACGATAATGAAAACCTAAGCCTTCAATGCCCCATACAGACATTACATCTTTGCCTAGTCTAGCGCCCACACGTCGCATGTTATCGCGATACTTATCAAGCTCTGCTTTAGTTGCATTTTTATTGGTAAGACCCTTTTTAATCTTAATGCCTTCCGGTATAATGTTAGATTCTTTTATACCTTTCATAAAGGTAATGCCGTCAGCATTCATCAATAATCCAGCGTCTTCAGCTTCTCTTACGAGCTCTACTATATCTTTAGCCCATTCATCTGTAAGCTTTAGCTTTTTAGCGTATTCTTCGTTTACAGCACCGTCTTCGTCTATAACGCTGTCAACTCCGCCCCTTGCTTTTGACGCAGCTCTAACCAGCTTGGCCAGCTCAGCTTGGAATTCCGCAGAGCGCATGGTATCCTCGCTAACGGAATATTTAGCGTTGCCGCGTTCAATGTCTCTAGCTACTTCTTGAGAGTAAGCTTCTGTTAACACGACGTTAAGTTCACCTTGACGCTGCTCAAATGCCTCTCTTATTTCGCTATTTGGGTTTTTCAGTTCTTTGTTTATAATATCAAAAGAAATTTCTTCAGCCATTGCTTTAGCTAAAGATTCCTTTCTACCGCGTATTAAAGAACCGTCTTCGTTAAAGAAATTAGATAGATAATCTGCATCAGATAATCTTGTAGACGCATTAGGTAATCTGCGCACCAGCTCCGCACCAGATGTACGGCCGGCGTTATCTGTTGATACAGTTTCTCTGTCTATCTTTTTACCTTGCCAATTAGATGTCCATACACCGTCAACCTTTTTCTGCACAGCATTAGGCATAGCTGTCATTAAATAGGTTGTAGTCATGTTTTCTAAAATAGCACGCTTATTATTTAATAGATATTTTCTAAGCTGCCCGTCTTTCAAACCGCCCATTGCTTTTTTAAGATCAATGTCAGCTTGCTTACCCATTGCTTTTTTAATTTCAGCAATATAAGGCTTAACGGTAACGTTTTTTGAAACTACTTTATCCATAGGCACCTTCATGGTACGTACGGTTCTTTTAACCTTGTCAGTAAGCGTTTTAACGGCTTCTGAGGGCAATACGTTTCTATCTAGTAGGTTTTTATAGGTTGGTGCTTCTGTGACCGCAGCGGTCGTTTCTACAGCCTCTACGGCTATTTCTCTAACCTCTTTAGCAGACAGCTCTTCAGCTACTGATTCTGTAAAGTCTTCAACCCAAACGGGATTTGATTTAAATGCATCTTTGATTCTAAACGCAATACGGCCATTTAAGAAACCATACAGCTGACCTCTACCGTCAAATTTAAATACGTCACCCTCGGTATACATTCTAGCAACGACGTCGGCGACTGCCTCTTCCATGTCGTTAATCTGTAAACCTTTGTTTTTGTATTTAGACAACTGAGCCCCAACCATACCATTAAGTACGTCGTAGAGCTGAGGTTCCGCACCGGTAAATCCTTCTTCCTGTATTTCGTCTAGCGTCTGACGAGCTCTGTCGGCTGAAACACTTTCTCTAGCCTGAGCTTGATCTTCATCTTGCCCCGGTGTTATAGAGCGTATAAAGCTTGGAGATATATTTCTTTTCTTGCCAAAATGTGCTTTATTATTGTAGTCGCGTATAAACAAATACGTGTCCGCATTATCCTTTAAAGAAAGCCCCTTTTTACCAAGCATCGAGTTTATAAACACTCTAGCTTGTGTAATTAAGCCTGCACTTGGTTTAGCACCGTCAGCAAGTACGTCAGACAACGCATTCATTGCTTCTTCGTAGTACGCTTCGTTTTTGATAAATTCACCATTAGCGTCCTTTACACGCTTACCAGCGTTGTCGCGTTCGGTATAGCTGCGATCAATACGCTCTTTAACTAAAACAAATAAATCTTTGTCATTTTGTTCAAGCCAGTTTAAAAGGTTTTCACCCGCAAGCTGTGCGTCCTTTTGTCCTAACTCGTTTGCAACAATAGAGTGCAATACCTCGTGGGCATAAACACCTGTGCGCTTGTTCTTAATTGCCGCCTCTTCGTTTACTAATATAAAGTCAGCATTACTTGGGCCTCTTTTTGAATAATTAACACCCTCGAAAGAACCTTCGTTCACTTTTTGAGAAGCAATATCGAACTCAGCTTGCGAAATAAAACCTTCTTCTCGCAATTTGTTTAATTCAAATAGAGCCGCAGCCTTGTCGTTAACGCTGATTATGTTTATCTCTTTATTGGCTTCTGCGCTGTACTTTTGAGCGTATTTTAAAGCGTTTTCCTTGCCTCGTGCAATTCTTTCAGCATATTTGTTGTCTACAAACTTTTCTCTCGCTAAGTCTTCTAGCTCTTCTTCACTAAGTGTTTGACCGGCATTTTCGGCTGCAACTTCGTCTAATAATTCTTGGCGTGCCTCTGGAGACAGCTTTGTAAATTCTTCAAGTATACCTCTAAGCGAGCCGTTGGCCATGTCTGAAGAATATATTTGATAACCCGTCGTCGCCTCAAAATCAAAAGAATTTTCAGCCCCGCTTATTTCTAATTCAGACAAGTAAGCGTTACGCTCATTAACTGCATTATTTATTTTTTCCTCAAAGCTTCTTTTTATTGCTTCCTTTTGGCTAGCGCTCATACCGCCGGAAGCAAGCATTGATACGGTAAAATCTTTCTCAATAGCTCTAATATTGCGGTTAAGCTCGCCAATATTGTATAATTGTTCAGGCGTAAATTTACCCGACGTGTATCCGTTTAATATTTCATTTTGAATATCACTCATTTCGTCGGTAAGTTCTTGCACCCTATCTTGCAAAGCCTGACCTCCTAATTGGGGTGTTAAAGATTCAGGCATGCGTATATTAGGAAAATCAAAATCTAAGCCTTGCGTATTTGTAAGCTCTTCAAGCTCTTGTTGTATTTCCTGAAGTCTTTCTTGCTGTTTTTTTGTAGCAAGCTCTGCTGTAACACCGTTTACAATAAGTCTTGGGGCTGCAGTTAGGGTCATGCCCTTACCCACAATACCGCCAGAAACAAAAGCGTGGTCTACGTTTTCAAAAATGTTTTTGTCTTCACCTAGGTTATAAATATCAAACCCATTATTTGTAAGCTCTGTTAAACCTTCTGTACCGCCTTCTTGAAGAAAACCTTTCCCGCCTTGATAAAGTATTGTTCCAGCTGCCCCTTTAAATGTTTTAGGCGGCACTAGTTTACCTACATTTCTGGTCCATTTTAATAATTCGAATGTACCAAATCTTTCAAACAAATATTCAGCCGCCATAGCTCCGCCCATTGACAATAACTTTTCGCTTTCTGAAATATTTGCAATGCGCTCAAATTCTTTTATTTCTTCTTGTACTCTACTTTTTTCTGAATCTGAAAGTTCTTCGCTTTGTAGGTATTCATTCAGCTCAATAATTTTTTGTGTAGCCTGTATACGCTGCGATGCAATGTCAACTCCCTTTTGTCCACCAGCTGCAATACTTATTCCCGCAAGTCCTGGTTTTTTTAAAACTGCTATAGCTGTAATAGATGGGGCGGCATCAACAATAGAGTTAAGTGCAAAATTAGAAAAGTTGTCCCACGAGTCAAACATCTCGCTAACCTTTACTTCTTTGATTTTGCTTCTACGGCCTTGAGCGTCTTTTATGGGCTGAGTCCAATTTGCAAACCCTTGATCTAACACCTCTTGCTCTACAAGACCCGTTGCAACATCAAGTTCGCCTATGGCGTATAACGCGCCAAACCCAAGCTGCTGGAACCCATTTGTAAACCTGTCCCAGCGAGTATAATCTTGCACCCAGCCGGAAACTTCGTTATTTATAATTTCTAAAGGTAATCTAGAGTCTGAATATTTCTGCACTATAGGCATAACACTGCTACGCTGCGCTTCAACGTCCTGTATTGCTAAAATAGCGTCCAGTCTGTCATACGGGTCTTGTGTTTCTAAAAACTTTTCAATTTTAGCGTCTGCATTGTCTCTAGCGGCAAATAAATTTTCTTGTTCTTTTATTACAGCTTCTTCAACTTTAGACGATGTAATTCTTTTGTATTCATCATCAGCCAATGCTGCTAGTAAAAGCCTTGTATATTCCTCGTCGCCATAAATGTTTGATGCATTTTCAGATAATCTATCTATGGCCCTATCAATACCAATTTCTATTTGCGCCTCCCGCTCTTTGTTAGCAATTTCATTAATTACTGTAATGCCTTCATCACTATTTAAAAAGTCATTAATAGTATTTGTAGCTGTCCAATCGTTTTCCGCAAGTTTAGTTATAAGTTCAAGATATTCATCACTGCCGTAAATTGGACTTTTAACAGCTCTTTTAATTCTTTTTAAATAACCGCCTTTTCGGTATATTTCAATATCTTTTAATATTGCTTCTTCCGCCTGCTTTCTTGCTGCTTCAAAATCAGCCTCCGGTATATTAACCTGAGCGAATTCCATCATTTGGTCATAAAGTGGACCAAGTCTGTTTTTTTGCTTTTTTAAATAGTCAGGATCACCATACCTTTCAACTGCCGCTACAATTTGAGCACCAGCCCCGGTATCTAGTTCATCGTTAAATGTATTTATTGTTGTTAGGGCAATAAATCTGCCCCCGCCTCCCCAAATACTAGGTTCGTCATCTCTAATGTCTCTATCTGGGTCTAAATATTGAATTTCTATAGCGTTAAACGAAAGTCCATCTTTATTTTCAATTCCCGTTTTGCTTTCTCTTGCAACTAAGCCAAATTTCGCTAAGTTTTTGTTGAGAACATCAACAACGTTTTCTTCTTGCCAACCTCCCTTATCAATATCTGTAAGCCATGCCCATTCATCGTTTATAGCGCCCGGCGCAACTCTTATAGCGTCTACGCCCCAATCACCTCCCCCTATTTCCACCCCATAACCCGGCGCGGCTTTTTCTTCGTCTGTAAAAGGGACGTCTATTGTATTTTGAAGATCCGCAGCTTTCATTTCCGCAGCGGATTTTCTATTAGCTTTTGCTCTAGTAATAAGCGGATTCTCAGGTGCAATAGGCCCTTGAACCATACTACCTATATCAGCTAATATAGCTTCATCATCTCGTTCTGGTGACCCCAAAGAAGTATTGCCCGAACTGGATTCCCCAGCGGGCGGTGGAGGCGGACCTACCATTGGAGTCTGTTGTGACAGGTCCGTTTGCTTTCCCTCAATTCCTTTAATGTCAATGCCTACTGATTGGAAGATTGATAGGTCTTCGTCTTTTGTTGGCTCATTAGTAAACTGGCTCATGCAATTTTATTTTAGTGAAATTTTCTTCATTAATTCATCATAGGTAAGCGCAAGCTCTTGACCTCCTGCTGTATACTTAAATACATACTTTTTAGTAACTTGACCTTCTATAAGGTTACCGTTAGCATCGGTAGCTGGCTGCACAAATACGTATGGTGTGTATTTAACGCCCTTTACACTAAAAGGCGTGCCTATACCGTATTCGTTGCCGTTACCATCTGCTTTTATATTATTATCCGCAGTTATAACAGCATCATCTACTCTCATTGTATACTCACCTTGCTTACCCGGCAAATACCCATTGCTACCTTCTTCTTCGGCTGCACCGCCGCTACCACCGCTGCCGCTTCCGCCACCGCGTGGCTTTTTTCTGCTTTCTTTTTCATTGTAGCCTTCGTTGGCAACTTGAATTAACCCGTCTACTAACGCGTCTCTAAGCTGCATACGAGTTCCAGCTACATCATTAGGGTCGTAAGCAATATGACTTAAATCAATGCCGCTGCTTGCAAAATCACCAGACAACAAAGACTTAATTGTTTCTGGGTTAGCAAGCATGCTTTCTATTTGCAGACCAAGCTGGTTTATTTTTGTGTCAGTAAGCTTTTGCCCATTGCTGTAAATTGTATTTGTAGTTTTAAGAAGGGCATCCATTGTTTTATAATCTTTCATCATTGGCTCTTTATAATCTTTATAAGATTGCATTTGTCCATTGACTTCAAATTGAAGATGACCTCCCCTGCCTACTGAAAATATTGCAGGAACCTCTGGATCCAAACCATATAATGAGGCTGCCATTTGTATTTCATCGCCGCTTGCGGCATTAGAATAAATATCGGCTTGGTGCATTTCAGCATAAGTAGACTTGGCCTCTCTGTATGTTTTAAGCTCTTCAGATAGTGTTGCAAAACTACGATTTACACCATTCATGATGTCAACATAGTACTGGTATTCAGGTGAAGAAGCATCGTCTATTTTGGCTATTTCATTTGCGGCATTCGCGTATATATTACGCTCGTTCATTAAAAAGCTACGGAGTGCACCCTCTTGCTCGGCCGTTAGTCCGTCTAAATCAATATTAGACTTCATATTTTCTATGTAGCCGTTTACTCTAGATTTAGTAGCTGCCTTACGCTCTCTTTCTTTTATATAGAAGTTTTCGCCTTGGCCCGGATTTGCGGAGTTAATGGCTTCTGCATAGTTAACAAAGCCTTGTGACTTTGCTACCATACCTGCACCCTGTATTAACGATGCTGAAGCGGATTGTCGTTGTCTTCTAGCCATGTTATTTATCCTTTAAACAAATTGCCAATAAAGCCCGCTGGACCTTCACCTGCCGCCGCCATTGCGCCTTGAGCGGCATAAGCTGGGTTAGCTTTTAAACCAGCACCTACAACTTGGCCTACACCACCAACAATTGCCTGTGTGGCCTCTTGTCTTGCAATGTTTGCTGCTGCTAATCGCTGCTGGCTCATTCCTAATTCTGTTTCGTATTGTTCGCGCTTCATTTGACGTGACAGCATATCGCCTTCGCGTTCCATAGATTGAAGCTGTCCAGCCATTTGTGCTGCCGCTGCTTGATTACTTGCTTCTTGACGGCCAATATCCGCGGACGCTGATTGTGCGTTTTGAGATTGTTGATTTGCCATAGCCTGTGCAAGAGCTGCAATGCCAGACCCCCCTGCCGCTCCCTGCATAGCCTGCATAGTGTTGGCCATACCCTGAGCTTGCTGCTGAGCTGTAAAATCTGCTGCCTGCGTATTTACCGTAAGGTCTTCATAGACGTTTTCCATATTTGCATATGGATTAGATAGGTCTTGATTTTGGTAACGGGCCATGTTCATGTCAAACTGCTTTTGCGCGTCCGCTTGTTCTTGCTTTCTGCGCTTATGCCCGATAATCCCAGAGGCAATACCTACACCGCCTTGAATTACACTATCTATTAAAGCCATTCTTATTATATTAAGTTATAAGTTATTATTACGTATTATTCGCTGCTGATAAATATTTCAGAGTTAACCGCAAAGAGCTCTTTTTTATCGCCGCTATTGGTTTCCATCTTAGCAGAAGCGTAGTAACCAATAATACCAGAGGTGTTCTTTTCAGTGTCCTTAACAAAGAAAACAAAATCATATTGAGCCGGTGGAGATCCTATAGGCGGGCCAATAGTAGTAATAGTTTTAGTAGAGGTATTTATAGTGCCCACTTTGCCGATGAATACAATTGTGCCACCATCGTCCCAATATAGTTTATCACCCACTTGCAATGACACATTTAGATCGCCAACAAATTCCATTGTATACCCGCCGCCTCCAAACGTAATTTCATCGTTTAATGCACCTAAGCCTTGTATAGCAAATTCCGCAGTGTCCATGTCGTTAACATCCGTAGCCAAACCTTTAATGTAGTTAAAGTAAAGGTTTTCTTTCTTTTTCCATGCTTCAACCTCACCGTCTTGCTGATCGGTATCTACAAAAGCCACCCAGCCTGCGTCACCCTCATAAGAAAGTGTTTTAAAGTTTTTGATGCTTGATGGCACATCATTAAACAAAGGTGTAATGCTTGTTTTTTCTTGAGTGCCGTAAAAATTTGAACGAGTTGAATTAGAATGCTCCCACATCTCTCCGTCCTTAAACGTATAAAATTCATTGTTTAAAGAAAGTGACGCCTCGGGATAAAAGCTTAAGCGAGAAACCCAACCGTCTGCTTTTTCTTTAAATATAGTGCTTTCATCATCAATAGCCAATACATAACCGCCATTGCGATCATCGTATCCACCCAAAGCTTTTGACGCTACCTTTAGTTTATCTGTAAAATAATCAGACATACCTTTATCGGCGATTTCTGTAATGCCATCTCTAGACAGTCTAATTACAGTTCCTCTTGCTTTGTCTGTAAAGTAAGCTCTGAAACCATACGATGCAAACGACTCGGGGTTTTTAGATATACCAAACTCTCCCGCGTATGGTACTGCCTGGCCAAGCACGTTGTTATTAGAAGTAACGTTGGCATTTCCATCCGCATTGTATAACGCGTCCTTGTTAGCTAAAACGCGGAATAGTTTATCTTCTAACAGCGTTACTAAATCCCCGTCTCTAGCATGCAATTTTTGTATTGTACCATAAGATGGATTAAAATCTTTTGTAATGTTCTCGGCTATCAAGAATTGGTTTAGATCGTTCACACCGCTAATAGAGTTAAACAATCCCGAGAATATCATACTCGACCCTTTGCGCTCTTCTTTATAAGGCGTTTCTATAATAGACGATGCTTTTACGCCCTTATCAATTGTAGGCGCATTAAAGTCGTCGCGTATACGATTTGACTCCACACCATTCCCAAAACTATAGCAGTTAAAATAATCTAGAGTTTGAGCAGAGCCATGATTGGCTATTGGAATAGCTTTTGACGCTTCGTAATAAATGTCAATATCTATAGCCTCTGCTGGCTCAGTTTCAAAAATTGCAGGATTAGATGAAGAAAGCACAGTATTATCACTTGTAAGTATTTGATCCCAATCTGTTGCTCTTTCAAATATTTCAAAGTTATACCTATCTGCGTTATTTGTGCCCGTCCAGCTAGCTGGATCGCTAGTCAGATCCTCTGTAAAAATAATACGCTTAAATATATTAACATCTTCTGCACTTAGCGAGCCAGGCGTAGCTGAAGAACCAGGTCTTTGGCTAACTGTAGTTGTTACGGACTCTATTTTATAATACTTTCCTTCCCCGTCATTACTAAATTTAATAAAATTGCCAGCCTTTAAACCACTGTCAAACCAAGGTTGTCCCGTAGGTGCCGCCGCAGACGCGGGAGATGTATCTAAGTCTCCGTCGCTATCAACACCATCACCGAAAGGCGCATAATAAACATAAAAATCGTCACTACCCTTTGCTGGAGTATAAAAACTGGCAGTTGTGCCGTATTCCGCGAATGAATAAGACGCGGGCTCAGCAAAGCCATCATCAGGATCGTCGGGGTGGTTTAGGTCAAATACGTTTGAATTATATAGTTTATTGTATGCAGGGTCTAACTGCACAAGGTTGTTTATAATATGTTCGTCAAAAGCAGGATTTCTTCTAATTTTAGCAAAGAATTTACCTTTATATTCTTTTTTAAACACGCTTTGGTATTCGTAAAGTTGACACATGAACTCATCATTTTGACTCAAGTCAAACAAAAAGCCTGCATCATCTCCGAACCCTTCTTCCAAGCGTATTTCATATTCAGCATAATCAACACTGTTTATTGTTAGCGTAGTGCCTGTAAACCCACCTTCTTTTATTCTATAATAATCGCTGCCGCTTTCGCCTGCCTTCCATACTCTTAAGTATATATCTTCGGTAAACGCTTCAAAAAAGTTTTGATTGTCATCTCTAAATGGGCCCGCAAATTTAATGTATTTCCAACCCTTTTCAGGTATTGAATTTCTTATTTTTACATTATGCTGCGCGACCTGAACCCGCTCTTGAACAACATCGTCCGGCGCTTCATTAGAAATATCCAATACTTTAAAGCGAGCCTCTTCGTCAATTGCATTTGCAGTATCGTGTTCCTTTTTAAGTATTAAAAATCCACCTTCTCTGAGTTTATTTCTTTCAGCAGAGGGAAAAGATAGCCATACATTGCCATCGTCGGACGCATAAAATCTATCTAATGCCATGTTATAATATTCATTAGAAATATCTTTAATGAATATTTTAAAATAGTCTGCAAAAGCAGGTGCGGCTGTAGATATAGTTGTATTTAAAGAAACTTTATTTTTTGCATCTGATTTAGGCAAAGTAATGGAGCCAGTGTCGCATGTAAAAACAGGTGTTTCGCGTCCATATTTGTCACCATAAACTATACCTAATTGGTATGTTCTCATCGATTTTATAGACTCCTTAGGATTTCCAACATCACCATGAGCGGCTGCAGTTTTTGAAATGGTAAACTGCGGAAAAATGTCTACGTTGCTGCTGTTTTTTAAATTAAAGTTTTGCAGATAATTCCCGTAAACCAATCTATTGCCAATTAACTCTTGTGCTAATGCTTTTCTAGGCACGTTATCCCATGGTCTAAGTATTTGATTAGAGGGTAATATATTGCCGATTAATTCAGTCGTAATTTCGTATTGGCTAAGGGTTGTAGGAATATCATCTACTTTATATACGGCGGCAGAATTTGCTTTTTTAAACAAAATTTCAATGCGATCTATATCTGGTGTAATATCATCGTCTAAATCTTCTAATATAAGATCGCGAAGATTATTAGACATACCTATATTGTGAGCATGTGATGAATTATAGCCAAAAGAGTCGCCAATAAACGCTACTTTTGAAAACGGCGAAAATGTAGAATATTGGCCGTCCTTATACTTCCATCTGTATGCAAACCTTACAAACTCAAACTCGAACATGGGTGGATCTTCTTCCAAAACCGCCGACCAAGTATATGTAAAGTCAAGCAAATTAGAAGATATACTAACAATATCAGCAGCCACACTAGCCCCTTGTCTTGAGGTAACCTCAACCCTTACTCTAAATTCATCTTCAAAGTTGTTGTCATTTGTTTTACTAGCGTCTAAAACAATAATGTCGCCAGCATTCCAATTTGGCGCGGTGTTGCAAGCAAACGTAACACTATCCCCTGGTTCTAAAAACGGGTTTCTAAAATTTTTACTTACAGAAACTGGATTAATTCCTAAGCCAGCGGTACTGCCTGCGCGACGTGTTGCGCGCATATTTAGCGTTGGCGGATTCCGAGGCCCTTTTTTAATTACAGTTATATCATCTGCAATAAAAGATCTTCCGTAAACAACCGTGTGCGTATTAAGCGTAGCGCCACTTTGTGTAGACCCAGCTTTAAACGTTTCAATGTTTATAATTCTAGGTTCATTTAAATTGTCGGTCCAAGCTAATAGCCCCTCAAAAACATTAACGCCGGTTATATAATAATCAGCGCTAAAGTTTAATTCATTGCCTGTGTCAACCAAAACAGGCGCAATAATACCTGTGTTTTGGTCATACTCCATAATAGCATCAACACTAGCGCTTGTTATAAACCAATATATTTTTTCGTTTTGAGAGTCTGCAATTGCACCAATACATTCAGCACTATTGCCAAGCCCAAAATTAGAATTCCAGGTTGCATTGCCTGATGTTCTTTTGTTTATTAGCGTGTTACCTAATATGTTCTCAACAGCGCCGACGTCTGAACCTTCCGATGTAGATATCTGGATATTCAAAGCGTCACGATATTGGCCGTTGGGCACAAGTCTCTCGTCGAGATCCTTGTTCATTTTGCCCTGGACAAAATTGTGCTTTAACTTTGGCATGTATTAGTGTTTAATCCATTTAGACTGATTTCTCATTACCTGTGCAAGCTCCTCAATTTTAAGGTTTGACATGCGTAGCTTGGCTGTTCTTTTAGCCGCAAATGCTTCTTTCTTAAAGCGCGCTACTAGGTATTCTTGAGTATTAGCTCTTGTCGCCAGAATAGCGTGAGCAATATATTTATACATAGCTTCTTCAGCAAACTTGTGCACTTGCATTTCTTCGTCTGTGCCAAGGCTGTCGCTAATGTATTTTAGAGTTATAACTTTGTTAACAAGGTTTGAGCTAAAATGTGCAATACCTTTCAAGCTATCAATATAAAATATACCATTAGCCTGCGATCTTTCTGGGTCTAAGCCATATCGGCGCCCAAAGCGGTATAAATTAAACAACTCAGACGTGCTGAGGTCTAGTTTTTTGCCGCTCGCAGACGCTGCATTCGCACCTTCAAAGTTTTTAAGTGTTTCGGATTTATTTGCATAGACGATATCGCCCGCGCCGCTAAACGTATATTCGTAATCGGAATCTTGTGTGATTGCGCTTGGATTGCTTGTATCTCGCGTAGGGTAAATAATGTGTTCACCCCCGTCATCATCCGTCCATGAAAATCTAACATAGTTAACATAATCTTGAGGCAGTATCATTTCTAATGCTGGCCCTAGTTCTATTTCTATTGCTTTTTCTGAGGGAAGGGTGTCAAATGAGAATTCCTGTAAAGCACGCTGAGCATGAAATGCAACATCGGTTCGTTTGATTTTAGAAATAATTTTATCTTCGCCCACATAAGCAATAATGAAATTGTTTATAATATCTTTTAGGGTAATAAACTGGTAATTGCCGTAATCTTCATCACCACTATTCCAGGATAAATCCGCTCCTAAATAGTACGTCTTTTGTGTTTCGTTTATTAATCCCATTTATTAAGCTTTTTCTTGTTGAGTATTTTGAACTTCCATTTGATTACCCAATTGGTAAACCTGCAGTTCTTTAATTGAAAGCCCGGCAAGTTGTAGTATTTTATATACAAGTTCCGTTTCTTCAGAAATGTGCAATTCAAAATCTGTTTGCGCACCAGCGTCGTAAAGCGCGCGCCCAGCAATTTCTTGGTATGCCCATTCTACCTTTGCTGGCTTTTTAATATAATTACACGATACACCCGTAGTTAATTGGGTGTTTCCATAGACTTTATAACCATTAGCGCGAGCAATAAAGATGGGTCTAGCGTTTGTGGGTTTTGTAAGCGGAGATGCATTAATATATAAGTATTCATTTGCGTTTATTCTTTCGGCCTCAACTGAAGACCCGCTATTGTCAAAAATAATTGTGCCTAATCGATATAAATCGCTAGGTATCTGCCAAAACCCCGTGCCTACATCATATGAAAGATTTGCCTTGGTTTCAAAAATGTTAATCTTCTCATTAAGGATATTAAGCATGTCTGAATACTCAGTGTCGTTACCATGCAACCGGCCGAACTGGTTAATGTCGTAGAAGTATTGCTCAAAGATGTCCATCTGTGCCTGGTTGGCAAACAAATTGAATTCTTGAGGTGTTACATACCCACGTTGTTCTTTGTTAAGGATAGCTAATACTCTTTGGTATACTGTATCTACGCTTACTGCCATTTTTTATTTATTTATCTATATTATGTAATTAGGCCGCCTGTTACAGCAGCCTAATCACAAAAAGTATGTATTATAGCTGTTTCTCTACGGCTCGTAATACCTCCATGCCCTCATCTGTTTTAAAGTAAGCAGCAAGAGCTGAGTATGGGTGTTCATTAAATGGTACTGTCAGCAATTTTCGCCCATTACTTCCAAACGTAAAGGTTCGCTGATCTTGTGATAACACAATAATTCCCATTTCTGTTGCTCGAATACCAATGTTTCTCAACATTACGTTATCGTCATTTGCTAAGTCTAAGAACAAATTAGGTTGACGGCGAGCAAATATAAGTAAATCGCGTTTGAGCTCCTTAGAAGAGGCCTCAGATACCGATTTTGAGCCGTATTGAGCTCTTAGGATTGCTTCAGCTTCATCTACATCCATAGATTTAGCAATTGTCATTGCCTCAAGCTCTAATTCAATCCAGCCGGTTTCGTTTTCAGCAATTTGTTCTGGCTTATATTCCATTATACGTCCATCAAGAGTATATGGGTGATATAAAGATAATAGCTTTTGAAGCGCTACGTTTTCTTTTGGTACACGCAAAATACCGTCTCTGAATGAAATACGACCTAATGTTGCCGTTCCTTCTTGTTCGTCTACAAAAGGCGAAGCTTGATTTGTAGCGTATCGTAATTCGCGTTGATATCCCTTTTCTTTATCAAAATACAAAAGAGGGGTTCGCGCAGAATGTACGGTTGGTACGGTGAATATTAACGGTTTGCGTCCAGAAGTAATTTCGTATAAACGATCTTTATATTCCCAAGTGTCTTGAGGTGGTGCGGGTGCACTTACAGGTGCAGCCACTGTTTGTTCAACAACCGCTGTTGCGGGTGCCGCTTGTGTTGCAGCTTTTTTAGCCGCAGGTTTTTTAGCTTGTGCCATGATATAATAAAATTAAATAAAGGTAATAATTACCCCCGGCCGAAGCCGAGGGTAATATTATATTAACTCAGCTTATGCTTGAGTTTTCTTCAACAATACGAAGTTGTTAGCAGCTTGAACACAAAGTGCACGCTCAGAAAGGAAGTGTACGTTCATTTCATCAGCGTCGCTTGTGTAGTT
>Ga0213860_10000280_pt1 | contig 20102 bp, 28 predicted proteins | sample PICome_3_FD_160118 | JGI IMG/M metagenome (GOLD analysis project Ga0213860, IMG submission 160118) | Coastal seawater microbial communities near Pivers Island, North Carolina, United States - PICO550 | ecosystem: Environmental > Aquatic > Marine > Coastal | place: USA: North Carolina...
AAAGAAAAAAAAAAAAAAAAGGAAGTAATAAAAATGAATAATGAAATAGAAAATGAAATAAGAAAGGCGGCTGAAATACTCGGTATGACCGAAGAAGAGGGTAAACAGAAGTTTATGGATATATGTGAACAAAACAATATAGACATAGACAAAGAATCTTTACTCGCTCGAAGTCTATGGAGACAGTATTTTAGTAATGCAAAGATGGCACAAGGTAGAACAACGAACAACAATGATGATGATGGGTTCTTTAAGAAAGCAGTTGGTTTCTTTATATCTTTAGATGATGCTAGAGATATGATGGCTGCTCAAAGAGAAAGAATCGTTGCATCTTATCATAGAGATTCAGATATGACTTATGAACAAGGTCAAGTGGCTATGTTCACTAAGATTGATGATAGTTCGTATGAAGGTAGAATGATGGTTAAGGGTGAAGAAGTTGTTAAGATTATGACTAAGTTACCAAACAACAATGTAGAAGTTGATACAGGTTTGTATCTAGTACCATTAGATAATACAGAAAAGTATGGTACTTATGTAAATAAAAACTTTGGTAAGCCACTACCTAAATCAGAATTTAGAAGAAGTGGTGTATTTGTTGGTGAAGTTAATGGTAATTTTGGTAAATATTTCTTTAACTACAAAGGAGAACACTGTCAAGAGTTTGCACCAAATACATTTGATTTGGTACACTTTGTTTGTACGGTTAATACTAATAATGGTACTAGAATACACGGAGTTACAGATAAGACTTCATCTAGTCTTATGTTAAATTCTGAATTAGCAATGGATAGTTCACTAAGAATACAAGAAACAGATATCAATATGCAAGACATGTTGATGGAACATTCTAGTGACAATTTTAGCCCATTGATTGATTTAGATAGATATCACACTGAATGCGTCAATAAAGAATACAACAATAGATTTGTATTTACTGATGGTAGTGTTACAAGTATCAATATGAACCCAACAAAGAATGGTAATAGGATTATCAACCTTGATGATTTAAACACAGACTTTGATTTCGATAGTGAAGGTTGGAGTGGTACTACTTGTTGGATACCATCAAATATTGATATTGATTTTGGTATTGGTTCTAATGTTATAGTAGTTGGTAGAACTTCTCAATCTAGAGATATGGATGGTAACTTACAACCTGTTACTATCAATGTTACAGGATTGTATGTTACAAAGAGGAGAGGTGGAAGTCCACAACAAATAGACTTTGTAGAAGAAGAAGACGATAATACTGATTGGTTTTTTAGTTGAGTGTGATTTCTTTGTCAAATTATACTTTACTAGAATACGATAGTGAGATGGGAGAAAGAAAAGAATTATTTGTACAGGGGAGAAGTTTTTGCTTCCCCCTGTCACAAGTATCTTTTGTTACTTGGAGAATGAATGACGAAACTGGAAGTTACTGGTTGAAGTTTCACTTCTCTTCAGGTAAAGAAATACGAATTAAGGTCAATTTAGAAGAACTTAATGATATATTAGAACAATGGACAAATACAAATATAAATTACAGAGGAAATAAAAATGAGTTGGAAAACACAAGATAAAAATGAAGCAATAACAACAGAAGAAAAACAAAAAGGCTCTTTCGCAATCGGAAGAGAAGCATATCTTGCTAAGAGAAAGATAGCACAAGAGAGAAATAAAAACTACTTGTGTGTTGGTATTTGGGGAGCACCCAAATCCGCAAAGTCAGGTTTAGCAGCAGATATATTATCTGAAGAGGATATTAAGAATGGTATGCATGTTTTTGTATGGGATTATGATAATAGATTTATTGATGTTAAAAGAAATCACTACGCTAATGTAGAAAATCTAGTTGTCTTTAATCCTATAGAGAGACATCCTGATACGTTGGTAGATATTAAGGCTACAAAACACAATGCAGAAATGCATTATCAAGAGGCTATGTCTTTCTTAGAAAAAGGTAAACTAAAGGCAGTAATTGTAGATGGTGCAGATAAGTTTCTAACTGATGTATGTGAAACATATATGAGAGTTAAACATAATTTAGATGCTGATACAGTAATTAAACAATTACCATTTGTATGGGGAGATAGAAATACTCCTTACAAGAATTTCTTACACAAGAAAATATTAGAAATGGATTGTCATAGAATAGTAATTGCTCATTCTAAAGATAAATATGTAGATGGAAATCCTGTCGGTACTATTGCCAATTGGCATGAGAGTACAGAAGATATTTTTACATCTACTATTAAAATGGATAGAAGAATGAGTAGTGGTACTGCCACGTTTACTGCTCTGATAGAAGCATCTGCTACAAAACCGGAACTGATAGGAACAAGGCATGTTGTTCTTACTATTGATAATGGTAAAGTAGATTGGAAAGGATTAGAAATGTTGAAGAAGGGAGAACTATGAAATTTACAATTTCTTCAAAAAAATTAATTGATGATTTAGAAACTGTTATGTTAAAGGGTAAATACTTTCAGAGTGAAGGAGCAAAAAATGGCTTCTTAACTAACTATGCAGTATTAGATATTACCAATGATAATGATAAAATGGAAATATATAATGCTGACACAAGTACTGCTTGTATGGTTTCTTCACCGATAACAGGTGAGACAGAAGAAGGACAATGTGTAGTAGATATATCTAAAACTATTAGTTATCTAAAACCATTTAGTTCTGATGTTGTTATCACTATTGGAGACTATATTACTATAGAAGATAGTAGAGATGGTGTAAGTAAAAAGGCTACATTGCCTAAAGTATTAACACATGAAGGTATGGGTTTAATTGCAAGGATGATTAATTTTACAAATTCTTGGAATTATAATGATGTTTCTTCACCATTACCTACCTTTAGTAAAACAACTTTTGATACATGTGTACAGGTATTATCTTCGGACTTAGTTCCTGTTGCTAAATCATGTGAAGTTGTTGGAGTGGCAAAATACAAGTTTGATTTTGACAATGATATACTAACTATATCTAGTACAAAAACAGAAGTAGAGAAATACGAAGGTGGTTTGATACCACTTGATTATACAGGAGAGTATTCTACTGTAGAGTTTACAGGAAACTTTCACAAGTTTCTTGATGGGTTAGTAAGAGTATACATGAAAGATGATGCACCAATATTAATGGTATGTCAGAATAGAATGTTATTGAAAGCACCATATTTATCGGGATGATATTATGATTATAAATAGGTTAAAGGAAGGAATTGGTCTTAGATGGCGTAATGATTCCGGTATTCGTCAAGAGTGTGTTGTACCTTTTGACGAGTACCAACCCTATTTTTATATTAATTCAGATGCAGAACAACCATCTCAACTTATCATTGGTGATAAATGGGGTAGGTTTCCAGTGGAACTAAGTTATCATACAGGTGACTATTATAATTTAAATGGTGAACAATTAACTAAGGTTACTTGGACACCAAGTAATTCAAACCATATAAGAAAACTAAAGGATTGTTTTGAATATACATACGAAGCAGATGTTGCTTTTCACTATAGATTTTGTGTAGATGAATTAGAAGTCTTACCGGAATACAAACTCAATAAATGGTATTGGGATATGGAATGGATACAAGGCGGTGATTATGATGGGGCTATTACTTGTATATCTTTATATGATTCTTATAGAAAAGAATGTGAAGTATTATGGTGGAGTCCAAATAAAATTCAAGTTAAAGGTCACAAAAAACATTTTAGTTCTGAAAAGGCAATGTTACATTACTTCATGAATTTGATTGAAGAAGATGACCCCGATATGTTAATTTCTTGGTTTGGTTGGAAGTTCGATTTACCTAAATTAATAGATAGATTAGTTGTAAATGAAATAGATGTAAGAGATTTATCACCGTTCCAACAAGTAACAGGTATTGGTTGGTCTACTAAAACATCGAAGATTAATTTACATAGTAACGTTGTTAATAACTATTCACCAATTAGTCAACCAATAAAAGGTAGAATTTGTGTACCATTAGATTTAGCATTTGAAAGACAGTGGAATGATTCACAAAGAGGAACATTACCATCAATGGCTTTAGACTATGTAGCAGAACTTACATTAGGAGAAAGGAAATTAGTTAGTGAGAAGTTTCCTGATAAGAACGAGTTCTTTACAAGAGGTTGGTTAGAAGATACTCAAACTTATTTAGACTATGCTAAAATAGATACAGAGTTATTAGTTAGAATTGATAATGAAATGTATATTACAGAATCTATTTTAGCACTACAGAGATTACTAATTGCTCCTTTTGATGCTTGTTTCTATGCAAGTAATATGGGAGGAATATACTTTATGAGAAACGCCACTTGGAAAGCCCCTACAGGAAAGAAAGGTGACAGGGTAGACTATGATGGTGCAATGGTCTATGACCCTCTCAGTGAGGCTACAAACGGTCTTCATTTAGGAGTTGCAGCATTCGATTTCGCAGGTCTATATCCGAGTATGATGATTGCTAGAAATATCTCTTGGGAAACTAAAACTGATGTACCAACTGAATTTGCAGTTAATATAAAAACACCAAAAGACTTTTCTGAAATAAAAGAAACAGAAATGCGATATTACAAAACAGACAAGTTGGGATTATTACCTAAAGCAGTATTAGAACTTAAAGAATTAAGGAGTAAATATAAAAAATTAATGAAAGATTCTAAGTCTAAAGAAGAGTACAATAAATGGAATAGTAACCAATTAGCAGTAAAAAGATTATCTGCTTCCTTTTATGGTATCACTGCCTATCAAGGGTTCGGTTGGGCTGATGTTGATTTAGCCGCTAGTATAACTGCTAGTGCTAGAGAGGCAATCAGAGAAGCGGCATTTAAAGCGAGGGAATTGTAATGGCTAAAACAGACCAAAGTAAACCAATAAGAAGAGAATGTGTAGTTTGTCATAAAATATTTAGATTGGCAAAGAGAGATGTAAAACGTTGTGCTACTTGTGCTCGTAAGGCAAGAGAGGCTATTCGTAAAGCAAAGGAGGAAAAGAAATGAATAAATTTAGATTAGCAAGTGTTAAACATGCAGAGTATGAAATCTATAAGGGAATGTTAATTAATAAACGTGATGAACCTATACAAAGAACAATGCAAAATATCTTTGATAGAGTAGTTCCCAAAGGAGATAAAGTTGCTTTAAAGAGATGGAATACTGCAATTAAAAATGTTAAACAACAGATGGAAAATAAAATGGAAAATAGAAAACAATATTTACCAAAGTATCATGTAGATGGGGATGAATAATAATGGAAGTACCATGTATTGATTGCGATAAGTTATTTACTTTACGTGGTGGTACTAGTGGAAATGCTACAAGAAGATGTGGTAAATGTTATTTAGAATGGCAAAGAGAAAGAAGGAGGAAAAAAAATGATAAGAAAGTGTACTAGAAAGGGATGTGACAAAGCGATGTTTATGCATGGTGAATGTTATCATCATTATTTTATAGCGTGGGAGAATTGAAATGTTAATGTATAGTTTATCTGTAATAGGAGGATTTGCATTAGCAAAATGGGCAGTGCCTAGAGTACCTTCGTTAAAGACAGAAAAATATCATTTACACCATTGGATATGGTCTTCACTGATATTGTTAGGATTTATGTTTATTACTGTAACAGATATTACTATTGGTCTATTTACAGGTGTTGCTTTACAAGGTTTAACTTACAAGAATTGGGGGATTAAAAGAAATGGTAGTTGAAACAGATTTATTATTATACGGTGCATGTTGTGCAGGTTTATGTTTTTTAATATGTGTTGGATATATTATAGTAGAAAATCTGCGTACAACATATCAGATTATTCAAGATGGAGTTGAGTGGCCTTGAAAGTAGTTTATGGACATACAGATTCTATTTATGTACAAATAGATAATATAGAAGAATCTAAAAAAACATTAGACATTCTAAACAAACACGTGAGGAAGAGTTTTCCTAATGTTCTTGGGTTGAATGAACACCCCGTTGTTTTAGAGTTTGAAAAGTATTTTCATAGTCTTGGTGTAGGTGTAACTAAGAATAGGAATGCAGGTCTAATAACATGGAAAGATGGTAAAGACTTAGAAGAAATGGAATTCACAATGACAGGGTTTACTGCAAAAAGAGTTTCTGAAACGAAGTTATCTAAAGAAGTACAACTTACTGTACTAAAAATGTGGGCAGAAAGTAAAACTGAAGAAGAGATTAGTTCATATCTTAATGATAAGTATTATGAAGTATTAAATGGAAATGTACCTTTGTCAGAAATTACGAAAAGAAGTAGATATCGAGATGCTAGATTTCAAGTAGAATGTAAAACATGTAAAAGAAATTCTAATCTCAATGAATTAGTAATGAGTCCTTGTTGTAGTTTACCCAAATTACAAACAACAGAAGGTAAAAATGTTACAGTGGGAGCAGGAATTGCAGGTATATTATTTTATAATAATCTTCCAAATAACTCTCCTATTACTGATTCGTATTTATATTGTAAAATAAAAGAGAACAGTAATAATAAGTTTTTACACCCTGTTACTCAACAGACTATCATAACAACATGGTATTCTGCAAATAACGAAAAAGAAATAGAACTATTTTTAAAATCTTCACGTAGTTCTATTGATTGGTTTTATTATGCCAATACTGTAGTGAAGAAAGCAGAACCAGTGTATTTAGCAATGGGTTGGTCAACTGCGAATATAACAAAAGACAAAAATCAAAAGGATTTAGGAGAATGGTTTTAATGGCAAGAAGTAGTAATACAAATGAATATACATATCAATGGGTAGCAGATACATATGGTGATGAAGATTTACCAATATTAAAAATAACTAAATCATCATTTGGTTCTTTCCAATGGTGTCCTAAAAAATATCAATTTTCATATATTGAAAGATTACCTCAAGATACAACTGAAGCAATGTATAAGGGTACTATTATTCACAATGCTAGAGAAGCATTCTTTGATGATTTGACATTGCTAAAGCAGAAGATATGTCACATTCAGAATTAATTAATTATTGTCTTAGTTTACACCCTATAGATGACTATACGGAGATGTATGAAACTATGTCTATCTTTGAGGCTAATAGATTTATAGAAGCCAAAGAACAAGATATGTTAGATGATTTTATTCCTGTTGTTAATGAAGTATTATTAGATGCTAAGATTACTGTAGGTCAATACGATAACCCAAAGTATACACTCAAAAGAGATTATACTGTACATCTTCAAGGTATCATTGACCGTATGTTTTATGAAGACGGTTCATATATCCCTATGGAGTTAAAGACAGGTCTTTGGAAAGATTACAAAACAACGATGATGAGAAAGGAAATGGCGTTTTACAAATTGTTATTCGAGAATGCTTCTGATGAATTATTAGAAAGTGCAAACTTAGACAGAAATATACCCATTACTCATTGGGGTTGGTATTATCCTGCATCCAATTATTTACACATGGAAAAGATGAAACCTAGTAGTGTTACATCAGTAAAGAAAGGAATAGCAGAATTAATATACGCATATGAACACGGAGTATTCCCCACTAAATATTTTGCAAGAACTTGTGCTTCTTGTAGTTTTTTTGGAATATGTGATGCGGCTAATACGGAGAGTTGGTTATGATGGGAAACGAATGTACAATGTGCGATAAAAAAGCAAAATACATAGTAGAAAATTTAGCAGTAGGAACAAGAGTATTTTGTTCTGAAAAATGTTATGCTATGTATGTTGGATTACCAATTAGAGGTAATGGGTATTATGGGTTGGTTATGTTATGAGAATAATATCAAGAATAATATCAAACACAAAATTATGGAGAAATAAAAATGATAGAAGAAAAAATTAAAGAATTATTAAAAGAACGAAAATGGACATTTGTAGACTTTCAAAATATGCAAGGTATAATTGATGAGTTTAATCTAACCCTACAAGATACTATGACTAAATTAGAAAAGTTAGATTTTATATATAACAAATCTATTTATGCTCATGAATCCGATGGGAACTTAGGAAATGTTATTCCCGTTAGGTGGGAATTTCACGATATATTTTCTAGAACAGTATCAGAACATCTAGATATTACTATAGCAAATGTATTGAAAGAACAATTAATGAATGCAAATATAAATTTCAATAAGGAGGTTGAGAATAATGAAGTTTCCGAGAACAGTTTGGTCAGGAAGTCATCTAAAAGGAGCAAGACAGTTCCCAAGAAGAGTGATGCACTCAAAAAGTGAATTTATCGAATGGTTTAATTTACATAACGGTATAATGAACTGTTATACTACAGTGTATGATTTTGCAGAATATTCAGAGTCAATACAACTAGACCACAGTGTTATACTAGACAGAATGTTTTTAGATTTTGATGCTCATGATAAACCCTTAATAGAAGCATACAATGATTATGATAAGTTAAGAGATTATTATATCGACCACGAAATTAAGTTTGATTCTTTCTTTAGTGGAAAGGGTTTTCATATGATAGTCTATGGTGAAGTTGTAGATGATATCAGACGCATTCAACAGTATTATACCAAGATGGCTATTGATTATCCTACCCTTGATAGAACAGGTATACAAACTAAAAGACTTCGTAGATTACCTAATTCGATGAATCTAAGTAGTGATGGATATTTTTGTATTCCACTAGATAAGAAATATGATTTAGATACAATACTAGACCTAGCCAAAAAACCACATCTAGTTTCTTCTAGGATTGAAGGTGGTTTGATAAAATGGCCTGTAGTAAAATCAATGGAACTTTCTGATGTAGAAGTAGAAATACCAAAACCTATCGGTAGATTACCATTACTACCTTGTTTACATAATGCAATTACAGTTGAAAATCCTAGTCATTATGCTAGAGTTTATTTGATTCAATGGTATAGAGATTTATTATCATTAGGTGATAGACATATAGGAATTCAAAAACAAGAAGAAATAATTGAAGCCATTATGACAGAACTGGAATTGATTGCTAGTGGAGAAGACATTTGGTTAGATTGGGATGCCTCTAAAACTAGGGGCTATGTGTCAGGGATTGTTAGAAAAGGATATAATGCAGCCGGTTGTAAATCTGTATTAATCCCACAAGGGTATTGTGTAGGTAAATGTTGGAGGTATACTGAATGAATAAACTATTGATTGATAGTCGTGAAGATTCAAAATTGACAGATGAAGTATTAATTAAATGTCATGAAATGAATATCCAATTTGAAAAGGAATGGTTAGAAATCGGAGACTATACATTTAACGATGTATGTTTTGAAGCAAAATCTGCATACGATTTTTTATTATCAGTTTTGAATAAACGTCTTTGGAATCAACTAGATAATATGGATAGAGCCTTTGACAATAATTTAGTTATTGTTTATGGTTCTTTTCAAGATGCTTACAAAGAATATAGACAATATGGTAAATCACCATATGGCATGGTTAAAAATAAATTCTATGGAGCAATGGGAAAAATAATATTAGATTTAGATTGTAATATATTATTTGTTCCTAACGAAAAAATTGCGGCACAATTAATTGCCGTAGTTTGTAAAATGCAACCTATCAATCGAGATGTATACAATCCTCGTTTAATTAAACAACGTAAAATAAGTACATCTGATTTAAGGATTGATGTGCTAATGACTGTAAAGGGTATTAGTGAAAAGAAGGCTAAACTTTTAATCAAGGAGTTTGGTTCTATTATGGAAATAGGAGAAGCAGAACCGTCAGAGATTGCTATGCTAGACGGATTCGGAAAAGTGTTAGCAGAAAGGCTTTCAGAGGTATTAAACTCGGAAGAAAAACAGGTGATATAAATGGATAATAATGATAATGATTATATTGAAGCAGAAAAAGATAGACTATATTTTGAACAGTTATATGATTCAAACCCAATACTTAGTTTGAAAGATAGAGCAACTCCAAACAGAAGCAATCTACCGAAGGTAGTTGAGGCATATGTTAAGAGTGCTACAGAAGTATCAAAATACAATGAAGTACCATCAGCAGTATCTTTCTATGTGTTACTAGGACAGATATGTAAAGACATGGTAGCCATACCTAGTGGTAGAAGAATAGATGATACAAGAGTACACTTCATTTGGATGCAGACTTCAGGAACAGGCAAATCAACATTGTATGACTTTTTTGGGCCTGTTTCTGATTTATCCTTTGAATTAATCAACAAGAAACACAAAACAAATTTTGATGTCTTTTCAATTAAAGATACTACTGATGCTGCATTAGTGGGTTCTATGGGAGAAGAGTTTGTTGAAGATGTAGATGACGAAGGTAATGTAACAAGAATCAAACAACCTGTACAAATAATGGGAGCATTAGAAGGTGCAGGTTTAGCAGCATATGATGAGTTTGAATATTCAGGTGTCTTTAAACAAAGCCAACATAAAGAAAATGTTATTATGTATTTGAATACATTCATGAATTCTTTACATGGAGAAAATTGGATTATTACTAAGAAACTAAAAGACGGAGATACTATTGAGTGTAGATGTCAAAGGTCTACCTTTGCCACTACATATATTCCAACTATGCTTACAACAGTTATTGCAGAAAAAGGGGTTATGCAAAGAACCTTAATTTATATTAGAGAAGTTCCACAACATATACAAGACGAATTAAGAGATTCTATTATTGATGAAGTGGGTACTATTATCAATCGAGATTTACCGATAACGAAGTTTGCAAATAATTTTCTTTTAATGTATGAAACATTAAAGAAACACTTTGACGAAGGAGATGGAGACCCACTAAAAACAATTAAGTTTGGGAGAGGTATTACTGATGCTATCAAGAATGAGTCTTGGAAAATGAGAAATTATGTTGCTAGTAGTAGACCTGAAGTTTTTAGTATTGCGAGTAATTTTATTACTAGACTAAATGGTACTATGGTAAAGATGGCAGTGTTATCTTGTATTGCCGAAGCACCTAGTTTACAGAAAGAACAACGGTTTATTGTAACCGACAGACACGTTAGACAGGCATCGTTTCTTGTTAGACAATGTTATAAATCATTGGTATCATGGCTTGACACTGCATTGAAGGTTAAGCAGAGTAGTTTGGAAGACAAAGCAAACATGAATACATTTAGAGAATTATATTTTAAAATGAAAAAGAAGGATGATGATTACGTGAATAAAACGGCATTATTAGAGGAAGTTAGAAAAACTACCCACAAGGCTCAACCAAGTGTATACCGTTGGTATCGAGACATCAAACATAATTTTGAAGAAAAGAAAATAGGAAGAAGCGTATACATAAAAATAAAAGGAAGTGAAATGAATGAGTGATATATATGAACATCAATACTTAGTATTTAGTGTTGAAGATGGCCCAAGAGTGATTAATGAAGCATTAAATGCTTCAGGAAGAGAAGGTTGGCAATTGTCTACGATGATTACAGTAGGTAATGGAGAACACATAGTTGCATGGATGAGTAAGTGTAATACTATACATGCTCCTGACCCTGTTAAATCTAAAGAGAGTGAAATAGCCGCACTTTGGTCTTCTGCTGAAGCAGAAACAAAACCCAAAAGCGGTGGCAAAAAATGAGTGTAATGGCTATTGACATAGAAACTAAAAACTTTGCACATGAGATTGGTGGTTGGAATAACACCCATATGTTTCAGGTTTCTACTGTTTGTACATGGGATGGAGATGTAGGCACAATATACATAGATAAATCTGTAGATGATTTAAAGAAAAGCAATGTTATAATTAAGCCATTATCTGATTTAAAATTCGACTTAGATGAATTTCATAAAAGTGGTGGAACTCTATTAGGTCATAATATTGTAGGTTTTGATTTACCTGTTATGAAAAATGCAATGGATATTTATTGTATCAAAAAATATCTTGATGATAAATCATATATTGATACTAGTATGATAATCAATAAAGAACATGGTGAAAGATATAGTTTGAATAATTTAGTACAGAATACATTAGGTGAAAATAAAATTATGGATAGTGCTGATGCACCAACTGTTTGGAAATCCGGTGGATATTCAGAAGTTGCAGAATATTGTTTGAAAGACTGTCAACTTGTATATGATTTATGGCAATATGGGCAAAACAATAAAATGGTAAAGGGGTTCTCGTTAGAACAAGAGGAAACACTAGATTTAGGAGTGGAATGGTAAATGGCAACAACATTTGAATGGATTGTTTGGTTTGTCTTTCTTTGCTTTCTTTCATTGTTATTCTTTGCAGCATTCGGAGGTTCAAAATATTCCGAATCAAACATTGATGAATACATGGAGAAATTAATTGATGAGGAGAGAAGTCGGAATGGCTCTCGCTGAATTATGCAAATTTTGTAACAAAACAACAATACCTAAGAGAATAAAAGGCAAGTATGTCGGTTCGGCAGAATCAATTTTCATTTGGCAATGTAGAGAATGTAAGGCTTTGTGGTCACAAGAATAACTTGTGGCTGCAAGGTCGCTTTTTTTTATGCAAAAATTTTTTGGTTTTCCGCTTCTCAAATAGCGATTTTTTTCTAATTACGAATAATGAATTTATAGAATTGTAGATTAAGAATAAACTATTTCTAGTTTTAATCACGACTTTGAGAGTATTTAAACTCCGTAAAAAATTAAAATCAGGATTTTCTTTACCTTAAGCAAAGATAAAATACTAGTGGTTTACTTTCTACACTAATGTCTGACGAGCCGAATCCGAGAAAACACCACAATGGTTCTTGTAAATGGATGAAAGATTTCATGAAAGATGCTTTTAGTGAGTGGGAAGAATGAATTTAGACATCAATTCTACCATGAGGTTTTTAGAAAATGATATTCCCGTAAGCCTTTCTTCTTTAGATTCTCCCTTACTCAAATTAAGTTTATTTATTGTTACGATGAGCGTAATTGTTGGCACTACAATTTATAGGTGGAATTTAAATCGTGAATGATATTAATTGGGATTATTGGGAAGTAATATTAGAAGGTATAATTAATGAACAAAATAGATAAAGCATTTTACACATTATCAAATAAGTTCTTTGTTTGGTTGGCTCTTAGAAAAAAGAATTAAATCCAAGAAGGTTTTGTTGGAAAATTAGCATAACAATCTTCAGGAGTATCAAAGGTTTGTGGCAACTGTAGTAAAGCAGTTCTATATGTTGCTAATTCTGTTTTTTGTGAATCTGTTAATCCTGCATAAACTAATGTCAGTTGATATTTATCAATTGCTCTTAATGCACTATTTCTATCTTGCCTCAAATAATCCCATTCTGCTTCAGTAACCATAATCAATCAAACTCCACGAATATAACACCTACCGTATCTCCCATATCAACACTATTGGCATTTGTTCTTTGTATTCTAATTTCATCTCCTCTATCAAAAGTATGGTTTACAACCACTGAACCTCTCCATATTGTACTTGAATGAGGAGATTGTGTTAATTCCATTGTAGCACTTCCACTTACTCCTGAATCATCTTGAGTTGCACTCTTCGCTACTGCAATTTGGAAAAATTCTCCCGAACTAGAATTATCATTATTATTGTTTATTTTCCAAGTTTGTTCATTTGTACTTGTAACTGTATGGGCTCTAGTGTTTATTGTGAAATATTTTACTGTTCCCGATTTAGGCATAATATATCCCCAATGGTTATTACTTGAAGCGACATCATTTGCTACTGCTTTTAGATTTACTGCACCGGAATTCATGTCACTTCTATTATACACAAATGAAACACAACTGTTAATGTTACCTAACGAAGTTTTAATTTCACCTGTAACTTCTGCACCCGTAGCAGTTGTAGCAAACTTAGCCGAGTTATTATGATAGAGAGTTACTGCTCCATTATCATTGAATACTGCTCCCGATTCTGCTGCATCTGTTCCCATCATTATTTTGACATTTGTTCCGGCTAAAATTAAATCACCTGTACCACCATCATTAACATAAGAGTTAGAACCATCATGGTATATCTCTAGGTCGCCACCAGTTCCGAGTTTTAATTTATTATCGTCATTAAGTTGTATATTACCTGCAACCTCTAATATTTCAGAAGGAGATTCTGTACCAATACCAATTTTACCTCCTAATGGTTGTAATGAAATATCTCTAGCGGCATTACCACTATTTCTTCCTTGAATCCAAAGTGAATAAGGAGAATCGTTATCTAATCCAAATGCAAACTCTGAATTTTCATTTTGAAATATTTGTCCTGCCGTAGCACCAAATGTTAATGATGGTGCAATAGTTGATTGTGTATCTACATGAAATTTTGCGGCAGGTGCATTAGTACCAATTCCAACTCTTGAAGTACCTGCATTACAATAAAATATATCATTTTCTGTATCAGAGTTCCAAACTAGGTCTATATCATCTTGATTTGCATTTATTTCTACTTGTCTAGCACTACCACGAAGTCTCATATACTCCTGTTCTACTGAACCCGCTTCTGTTAGTCTGAATATCATCTCACCATCTTCTGTGCCATTGCTGACATCATTCGGTTTCATCACTATTCTACCGAAGTTGGTCTTCTCACTTGCATCGTTATTGGCACTCCAAACTATTGCACCAATATCATCCGCATCACTTGAGTTAGCACTATCGTTTCTATACAAATCAAGTATAGGCCCATCAACCGCATCAGCATTTGTATTCTCTAAAATCAAAGTAGAAGTATTAGATGCACTATTTGTAATAGTAACAGATTTAGTTTGAGCATTCATTGAAATAGTTCCATCGGCATTAATTGCCATACTTTGTATTCCTGATATATCATTAACACTAAAGATATCTCCACTATTTAATGTTGGAGATATAGAGAAAACTTGTCCTTGAACCCCTTCAAAAGATAGAGTATTATCATCTAATATTTTCAAGTCTACTGGACTGTTATCTTTACCCGTAAATGTAATTTTAGGATGAGTAGTTGCCACACCTGTATTCGGTGTAATTAAAATATCTTTATCACTATCTGCCATTATAAACCAACCCTTCCTCTTATATTATTAAATGATTGCACTACTTCTGCCGTTGTCAATGCAGTATCGTATATCTTTACGAGAGCAACTTGCCCATTAAAGTGTCCTGCATAACCCTTGCCGATTGTAATATTATGTGTAGCGGCTTCTGCGGCAGTTATTACTTCACTATTCGTACTTACAAAACTTGTATCAGTAGATAAGAGTGTTCCATTTTTATAATGTCTTTGTTGTGTATTAGTAAAATCTCTTACGACAGTATAATGATGCCATACATTATCAACATTAAAATGAGCACCTGCACCAGTACCATTGTAATAATTTGTACTAGCATCTGCACCATCTCCAAAATATAGAGTCATAGAACCATTTGTTTCATTTGTTATTGTTCCTGTACCATGATAACTTTTATTATAAATATTACATCTATTATCACGATTATCTGATTTAAACAATAGTTCCCATGTAGCATCACCTGTTAAGTTATCAACTAATGGTGTATCTCCAACTTGAAAATAGTCATCACTTCCATCAAAATCAAAATATCCTGCATTGTTAGTACTAAATGTAGCACCATTAGTAACAGTAGCGGCAATATTTTGTATAACATCATAAACAGTAGTACCACTTCCTGAGTATGATTTAGGATTAGCCGCATCATAACAGAAAATTAGATTATTAGGTTTAGATAACTTTGCTCCTCCCGATACTCCCATATTTATTCCTCCAATGATTCGATTATATCTAAAGCGGCAGTTTGTAATTCTACAGTAACATGTTTTCCAATACCTTGTAGTATATTATTTAATTGCTTGACAGAATATTTTTTACCATTTATTTCATATTTCATATTCCAACTCTCCCTCTTGTTGCATTAAAATTCTGTAATATTTCTGCGGCAGATAATGTTTTAGAATAAATTCTAGCACAAAGCATACTTCCCATAAAACCATATCTAGATGTTCCTGAAGAATAACTTGCCATTATTCTATTAACTGTTAATTCAGAATCAGAAAGTGTTACAGTATTTCCTGTTTGTATTCCATCAACATAAAACGTTAGGACTCTTCCAGTTGTCGCAGTAAATACAACCTGATGCCAGTCTTTATTCCCTGTTGAAATATCAGTTCCACTAGAATGATAATTACCACCATCATCTCTAAATCTAGGATACCAACTATTAGCACCTGACATTTGCCATATCATCCAATTAGTAGTAGTACCTTTTCCCCCTAAACTTTGAAAGGTTTGAACTGCATTAGAACGAGGTTTAGCCCAAAATTCACAAGACCAAGCATCTTCATCAGCAAAAGTAATACCATCATCAAGTTGTAATCTATTATCAAAATTAGTAGCATCTGTACTACTATTTCTTCCTGTTATTCCTAAATCAATTGCCTTAACTGCACCCGTATCTGTAGGAAAAGAAAAAGATGCAGTTGTTCCTGCACCTGTAATTCCTCTATCTCCCCTAGAAGAATGAGAAACAATAGCACTATCTCTCATACTTGTTACTTCATCATCAGAATCAGTACACTTTACATTACCTGCATCAAATGAAAATATTAGTGAATCACTAACAACATTTAATCCATTATGAAATCCCATTATTCTTCCTCGGTTATAACTTCTATTGGGGCAGGTTCTTCTTCTCCTTGCCATTCAGGGTAAGTTAAAATTTCTTTTATTTCTTTATGATTTAATGGCCCAACTGTATTTTTTAATTTAGAAATAAAATATGGTTTTCTTCCTTCCCATTTTACAAATGTTCTTTTGTTATCTTTACTATAACGTAATGTATCTTTAGAAGTTTCAAGTACCTTTTCAAAGTCAATTGAATCTACATCTTTTGTATTTAATATCATATATTTTCTCATAATCCAAACCTCTTTCTATTTGCATCAAAGTTTTGTTTAACTTCAGCAGGAGTTAATGCTTTCTTATACATTCTAGCCATAGCCATTCTTCCTTCATAATAAGTTCCTTGAGCACCACTAGCCGCTTGTTGACTACAAATCTTCCAATCAGCATCTTCGGGAGTTCCATCTCCTGTTATATCAGAAGGGTCATAGGATTGTCCCAATTCTCCATTTTTATATATTGCCATCAATGTATCATTTTCCCAAGTCATAATAAGATTATGCCAAGCATCTCTAGTAATACTTACACTTCTTTGTTTAGAAGTACTTCCTGCTCTAACCCATGCACATACTTGATTATCAGTTGAAGTTCTCCATATTCCATGTGAACCTGCATAACCTCCTCTTGTAAATATAGAAGACTTAAACGAATTAGACCAAGTAGCATCTGAAGGAACATATATCCAAACTTCTAAACTAAAGTCATCAGCAAATGTAGCAGGATAACTATTATTTGTTATAGTTAAATCTTCATTAACACCATCAAAGGTAAAATAACCATCTGTACTATGGGTTGGAGTATTAGCAAGAGTGGTAGCATTTCCTCCTGCTATATCAGTAGCACTAGAAAATGATTTAGGATTTAGAGCATCAATACAAACTTCTAATTCTTGTACTATTTTTGGCCCATAGTGCATTAATACTCCACCACCATCTTCGCTATATCCTTTCTTTCTGCTTGAATGAAATAATAACAATTGATATCATGCATCTTTTCATTTTCAACATACACTTTATTATCTTCTATCTTGTCAACATATAATCTTTGGAATCTAGTTTTACCTGTAAGTTGTACTGTTATACTATCTTCATCTACTAGTCCTAACCAATACTCCGGTAATTCAATAAATCCTTCTGTACTATCTGTGGTTTCTAATGTTCCTCTAACATATACACCATGTTCAGGGCCTTCTAAAGAACCATGTCTTAATGTCTTTCTTTCTTTAGTTGGATGAGGAATAACGAATGATTTACTTGTAGCAGATAATGTTCCTGTTACTGTAACACCATCAGCACTTGTTGCTAATTTAGCCACATTATCATAATAAAGAGTTACTGCACCGTTATCCATAAATGTAGCCATATTTTCTGCGGCATCATCCCCACCTTTTATGGCAACTTGAGTTGAGTTAATGATTAAAGAACCAGTTCCTTCTTCGTCTATGTATGAATTAGAACCATCATGATATATCGTTAAATCCGAACCTGCACCAAATATTAATTTATTATTGTCAGCATCAAGATGTAAGTTTCCTGTGTGTACTGAATCTCCTGTAATATCTAAACCTCTATATGAAAGTACACTACTATTAGTAATTCTCATTATGTTAGAACCACCATCATCAAGCCATACACCATCATTTCCATCTAATCTTAATAGACCTGTATCACTGTCAATGTAACTGTTAGTTCCATCATGGAATATTTGTAGGTCTTGACCTGCACCTAATCTTAATCTTGTATCATCAGTAGGTATATCTACATGTCCTAATTCACCATCTACTTTCATTACTGTTACTTCAGTTCCATCTGAATCAGTACCACCTTTGTTTACATTGAATTTAATATCGTCATTATCACGTACTGTTTGTAAAACTAAGGCGTTGCCATGACCTTCTATAATAGATGAACCTGCATCACCATGAATTTTAACAAGACCACTATTTGTATTTCCAAGCATTAGATAGCCACTACCATCTACTTTTATATCTGCATTATTTGAAAGTCTTATATTACCATTAACACCTAATACTTCAGCAGGAGTGCTTGTACCAATTCCAACTTTATTATTTCCTGCATCTACAAATATCATATTAGCATTAGAATCTGATTCTACACGGAAATCCCATGCGGCTAATCCACCTTCATTGAAAACTGCACCATATAATGCATCTAATTTTAATGCGGAATTATTAACATCTGTTGAACCACCTACTGCGGGCATAAAAAATAATTGTCCATCTTCACTTCCTGCTGAAACATCTCTTGTTTTAGCACCTATTCTAGCATAGTATTTTTCACTACCACCATCATCATTAGCCTTAAAATCAACAATCCCAACAAAATCTGCATCAGCCGGACTTGATGTGTTTCTATATAATACTAAATCGGGAGCAGAAGAATTACCTGCATCTGTTCCTTCTAATCTTAATAAATCAGAAGTAGTTGAACTTACAACATGTAATGGAGCAGAAGGACTTGTAGTTCCTATTCCAACTTTATTTGCGGAAGCATCGGAAAAGAAATTTGTCGAACCATCATCTGATTTAATCAACACATCTACGTTTCTCTCACTGTCGTTGAATGTGATTTGGTTAGACGCAACTTTTAGATTTACTCTTGCAGTTCCCATTTCATATAGTTTGAATTGGAATGCGGCATTTTCAGTAGTATCGGTTTCATCTTCAATTAAGTTTATGATTTCACCATAAGTTACTTTCTCATCATTGTCATTCTCGCCTGTAAACTTAATATTACCGATAACATCGTTCACGGCGGGAGAGGCAGAATGCCTATACAAATCCAATGTAGGTGCGGAGGCACTACCCGCCTCTGTTGATTCTAATAATAACATAGTATCAGTAGATGAACTTTTAACATGTAATGGAGCAGAAGGACTGTTAGTACCTATTCCAACTCTTCCTGTATCAACATTAATGTTTAAGTTACTATTATGAGTACCTGCATAACCACCAAGAGAAAGATGTCCTGCACTTCCACCACCCGCATTAAGATATGCAGTTGTATCATTATCTTTCATTGACATAGTTACTAAATCATCAGTAGATTGAAGTCTAAATAATTCGTTATCAGAACCACCATTTACATGTAAATTAACTGAAGGACTTGTAGTACCTATTCCAACTCGGTCTTCTGATGAATCAACAACTAAAGTATCTGTATCCCAAATTAAATCACCCGTTCCACCAGTAAGAGCAGTTAAAGTTCCAAGAGCAGTAATAGAGCCTTGATGTTGAGTAACATTAGAGGCGGCTATTCTAGCATCTGCAAATGTACCGGAAGTAATTTTACTTGTTGCTAAATTAGGAATATGAGATGCAGATAGATTAGCAGTAATATCTCCTGCCGCAGATAATGCTATTCCTGCGGATGCTGATACTGCTACTGTTCCTCCTGCATTAGGTAAAGTAATTGTTCTATCAGCAGTTGGGTCTGTAATAGTTAATGTAGTTTCATAAGCATCAGCAGTTGCTCCTTCAAACACTACTGCATTAGCCGCT
>Ga0213860_10000282_pt1 | contig 20100 bp, 17 predicted proteins | sample PICome_3_FD_160118 | JGI IMG/M metagenome (GOLD analysis project Ga0213860, IMG submission 160118) | Coastal seawater microbial communities near Pivers Island, North Carolina, United States - PICO550 | ecosystem: Environmental > Aquatic > Marine > Coastal | place: USA: North Carolina...
CCGAGTTCAATGAAGCACTTGGCCCATCTGCAAATCCCACAGCTAGATTAAGGCAGGCGGGATTTATTGAAATAGATGGCAAATTCTATAAGACTGCGGACATTGAAAAATTATTCATCAGTGGTGATGATGGTCAAGTGTCGGCAAAGACATATAGGATGACTCAGAGCAATAGAAAATTGAATAATATGGTTCCTGTGTCGGAAGAAATGCTTTCCTTACAAGATGTTAGAGATAAAAAGTTTTTGACCAAATTGGATGATAATACTCGTGCTAATTTTATAGCATATGGTGAAATAATGACTGGTGTAAAACCAATCATTCAAGAGTATTCTAGAACCAATAAGGCACTTTATGAAGTTGGAATGCGTCTTAAAGATGAAGGAACTCTACAAAAAGAGGGTGGTGTTGATAGAAATGCTGCTTTAAAGGAGCAGGAAGACTTGATGAAGAAAAAAAATCAACAATTTGGACTGTTTCAAAAAGCTTATGATCAATTATCTCAGTTATCAAAGGATAGATTAGAATCAATTGGTGTAACAAGACAGGTTCCTTTACCAAGACTTTTATATTCTGGTGAAACTGAATATAAAGCTAGAAGGATGGCAACAACTGCACTTGATCAAGCACTTGCTCAAGTAAATCTACCATCAACAGATAGTATAGAAGCAGCTGCTGATAAGATATCAAAGAAGACAGCAGAACTCACTGATAAACTTGCAGAGGCAATTTCTGAGTTTGAAATTAATTTGAATGTAAATCCCATTGCTGATCTCACTGAAGATGATAGTGATGAGTCTATTCCGACTCCTGGTGGTATTGCACCTTTTAATCTCAGTGATCCTTACGTACAGTATTCCAAGAAAACTTATCTACTGTTGGGGGTAATCTGATATGATGATTCTCAATGCTAAAAGTTTTACATCACTATCCTCTAGTATTGTTTCTATGAGGCAGAATGTTATTGCTATTCGTAAAACTGTAGCAAATAACAAAAAGAATGAGCAGAAGACAAAGCAGAGAACTCTTCAGACTGAAAGAAAATTAGAAGAAACAAAATCAAGAAACGCAAAAGAAGCTGCTAGTGAAGAAAAGAAACAAACTAAGAAGGGTATTGGTAAACTAGGTGATAAACTCCTGAAGAAACCAGAGATGGCATTCAGGATTCCTGGTATTAGTGTTCTTACTGCCACTATTTCTTTTATTAGTTTTGGTCTTTTGGGATGGATGCTCAAAGCACTTCCAGCAATAAAAAAATCAGTGTTAGGTTTTATTGAGAAAGCAAAAGAGTTTATAAAATCTTTAGAGATATTTTGGAACGTAATTAAAAATGCTTTCTCATTGCTATTCACTGCAGTTGAGGGTATTTTTAAAAGAATAGGTTTTGGTGGTACTGAAGGTTTGAATGAGGGTGATGAGGAAAAAACCAAACAAAAACTCAATGAGTTAGCAAATAGTTTGAAAGAGTTGAAGGATAAACTTCCTGGTAGGATGAGGAAGTTTGCTGAAGATCTTGCTACGATGTTTGTCAAAAAAGAATATAATGGAGATACGTCTGGACTGAGTTACCCTGCAGGTCCAGCATCAAATTTAAAACAAGCTATTAGAAGAGCAGAGAGTGGTGAAGACTATGGTGCTATGTACAATAGAAATCGTGGTACATTCTCCCGTGGTCAAGAAGATATCACTAAGATGACTATTGATCAAGTTCATGATCTTCAAACTGACTATTTAAATCACCAAAAATCACTTGGATATAATAGTGCAGATGGTAGTGATAGAAGTGCTGCAATGGGTGCTTATCAAATGATCAACGTTAGAGATGTTGCAATTGCGATGAAATTAGATCCCAAGACGACAATTTTTAGCAAAGCAACTCAAGATAGGATGGTTGATTACTATCTAAACTATTCAGGTTTTCAAGACTTTAAGAGTGGAAAAATTACGGCAGAACAATTTAATGATAGATTGGCAGAACAGTTTGCTTCACTCAAAACGTCAGCTGGTAGAGGTGTATATGATAAGGATGGAATGAATAATGCATATGATAGTGTATTAGGTCTCATTCAGAGTAGAAAGTTTGATGATGTATCACCAACGATTGATAAACCAGCAACAGTTATTGAAAGAGCAGATGACTTATCTTCAGGAGGACAACCAAAAAGAGTCACTATAGATAAAGAGGTAATAGTACCAATTACTCTCCCTAAAGAAAGGAGAGAGAAGTATCAACAATCATTTGCTGCTGCATCTTCAATCAAGATTGAGGTTGTCAGTGTTGACGGTCATACATTCGAGGATGAGATATTCTAATGGCAAATCCAGTAACAGGTAACAAAATCGAGAGAGTCGTTATTCGACCAAAGTATCAGAAAGACAGAAGTGATTCTCCCGTGGCAGGTTTGCCAGAGATTGATCTGACACCATATGTTGGTGAATTATATTACTATGAGACTATTCTCTCACCAAACACCACAGTTAATATTTCTATCGTTAATACTACTGCAAACTTTAAGATCTTTGAGGATGTAGTTATCAGAGGTGGTGAAGAAGTAATTCTTACTGTCAATGATGTGGTCAGCACTGAGATCAATGATGATCCTAATGCAGGGTTGCAAAACCTAAAGATGTATGTTGCACAGGTAGATAGTAGACAAGCAAATCAAAATGCAGAAATCTTTGTACTGAAACTGGAGAGTGCTTGGAAAGAGACGATGGAGAATATTAATACGGTGACTGGAACCGTAGAGGGTAATCCAACTCAGATTGCCAATAAGATTTTTAGTGAATGTTTCAATAGAGATATTGAGTATCAAGATCAAGCAACAAATAAGACTACAATCAACTTTGGTAGTGAGAAGAAAGACAGCACATTCCCATCAATCATGAGGATTGCATCTATCTCTGAGAATCAGAAGAGTGCTGGATTTTTATTCTGGCAGACAAAGTATGGTCACCATTTCAAGTCTGTTGATAATATGATCAACAACAGTAGTAATTTGCCTGTTGGTAAAGTCTACGAATATGATTATAATGGAATCAATCCTGGTTTCTTAGACACTGATCTATCATCCAGGACCATCATCAATCTTTCTTCGAGGATCAACAACTATACATTCAAGAATCATCAAAGAGCTGCTGGTGGTGTTGTCAACTTTGCCATCGATCCTATCACCTATAACTGGTTCTCTGATCCAGTAGATGACATCGAGCAATATAATTTCAGTAATTTCAGTAGTGAGACTATCACTGACTTGGAACCTAAAAAGTTCAACAAAGAGGGTAGATTTGAGAATCTTGGAATGGTATACAGAAACCCTGCTGATATTTGCGATCTGGCAGAGAATCCATTCAAGACTAAGGCACCTGCTAAGGCAAGGTACACAAGTCTGTTTGGTCTCATGGTCAACATGACTGTGCCTGTTAATACATCTTTGATCGCAGGTAGTGTTGTTCGGTTAAATATACTTAGAAAGAATGAAGGTGTGGAGTGCTCTACTGAAGATAATATTATCTCAGATGATCTAGCAGGATCATATATAGTAGCAGCAGTTTGTCACGCATTTGACAGGAAAAAATCTTATTCCTCCGTCATGTTAGTCAGAGATTTAGAGAAAACAAAATGAAAAACATTAATGATCATATCGAGAAGGATAAAGAGATTCTTGATAATCCGACAACTTCTCCACAACAACGTCGTCATGTAGAGAAAGAACTACATGAGCTAGAAGACTATAAGGATCATCATCCTGGTGATGATCATGATCCCACATCATTGGAATTATTTTGTGATGGGAATCCAGAAGCACCTGAGTGCAGAATCTATGAGGACTGATGAACAAATATCCTTCTTATTTTATGGGACAAGTTGCTGGATTGGATGATGCACAAAACATCAAACAATCTGGTCATGGTGTAAGATACCGTATTCGCAGAATTGGTATTGATTCACCTAAGACACCCGTAGATAAATTGTTATTTTTTGACTGTCTTTTGCCTTTGACTGAAGGAAGTGGTGATGGACAAAAAGCAAGATCTGTCAACCTCTCTGTTGGAGACATGGTATTTGGCTTGCATTTGGATTCACCTAATAATCAAAGAGGAGTTATCTTAGGTACTCTGGCAAGAACAACATTGATTCAATATGATGATTATGTAAAGACTGAAGATCAAACCACAGCATCTGGTGGTGATCAGGGTGGTTCTAAGACACAACCAACACCAGCTAATAGAAGAGCATAATGGCAACGGCAGCAGCACTATCTAATTGTCCAATGGGGGATTACAATCCCCTCTTGAATCCTAATACCAACGCAGTTGATAATGCTGATAATGGTTATTGCGTGCTGCTGGCACAGTGTGAGCAAGATCCTGTACAAAGGATGATCAATAAAGTCAAGAACTTTACTAATGATGCACAAGCAGTTCTTGCTTTTGGTGGTAGTCTTTCTGAAGAGATTGAAGCAGCAGCTGGTGTCCTGAAGAATGTTGCAGGGATGCTGGTTGGAGCTCTTGTTAATAAATTGATGGATAAGTTGAAAGAGTTGATGGAGAAAGGTATCAACTCTCTGCTCAAAGCAACACAGGGTCTTGGTATCTCAGAGATTCTTGGTTTGGAGGGTGCTGTTAGTCAACTCTCTAAGCAGGCAATCTGCCTCATTAATAAAATTACCAAGGGTTTAAAGAAGACTGCAGTAGATCTGTTGAGTGGAATTGTTGGTAATGTAGAGAACATGGTGACATGTGCTGCCGAACAATTTGTTGGTGGGTTTATCAATAACATCATTGATAGTATTGCAGATGGATTCAAACCATTATTAGAACCACTGGAGAAGATTATTCCAGTTGGATTTAAAATTATTGATTTCTTGCTGGGTGCTATTGATGCCATTTCTGCAGTAAGAGAACTTCTCTCTTGTGGAGAGGAGAAAGAATGTCCAACCGTCAACGGTTTCTTTGTTGGTGGTGACATCTGTAATGAAGAGAAACCAAGTGTCAGATCTATCCTTGGCAAAGCAAGCATTGCTAAGGGTGCTAGCAACCTCGCAAATGACTTTGAAAGACAATTCGGTAAGTGGGATATATTTGGTGACGGAACCTCTCTGGCGGACTATAAGAGTGCTCTGGGGAGTTGTTATACAGGACCACCATTATCTTGTGGATCACCAACCATTTCTATCTTCGGTGGAGGAGGTGCTGGTGCAGTAGGTAAAGTCATCCTTGGCAACGTCATTGATAACACAGAAGGACTATCTGATGTGGTATCTAAGGTTGGTAGTGTAGTTGGTGTAGAGATTACTAATCCTGGTTCTGGATACAAGACTACACCGTTTGTTTCTATCTCCGATGATTGTAATCATGGGTACGGTGGATATGCCAAGGCAAACGTAGACTTTGATACTAAGTCACCCACATACGGACAGATCAAGTCTATTACTATTATCTCTAGTGGTGTCGGATATCCCATTGATGAAGAGATTCCTCTGGGTGTTGCCGATGCCGTGATTGAAAACTCTGGATCAAACTACGGTCCAGATGATACTCTAGATGGATTTGATCTAACCATTGACAATGGCAGAATTCTCTCTGCAACTTTGAACTCTGTTATTCCTACAGATGGTGATGTTACATTGAGAGTAAATACATCGACTGGTAGTGGTGCTATAATTAGACCTATTATCAATTCTCTGCCTGTGGTAGAGAAGAAACTCCAGAGTGTCATTGACTGTATCGAATAATGTCAGAAAAACAAAAGGACTATAGTAAGAGAGACGTTGATTCTAGAAGTAAATCTTTTAGGATTGATGTAAATAATCCTCAGGAAGGACAGTCTGGTCCAGAAGCATACAAGATCATCGGTGAGACTGATGACGGTGTGAAGGTATCTCAGAGTCTGTCTCAAACTGGTTTATTCAGGATCACATCTGAAGGAACCATGGAGATTGTCGGTGGTTCTAAGAATAAACCAAAAGGATTGGATATCAGAATCTTATGCACAAAGGGTGATATTGCCATTCAAGCAGACAGTGGATTCTTAAGATTGTACGGTAATAATATAATCTTGGATACACCCGGCACCTTGACCCTAGGTGGTTCTAAGATCAAGATTGGTAATAGTATGACCAGTGGTGTGACAATTCAAGGATCGGAAGTCCAGGTTGAGACACAGGAGACTAACATTAAACTCAAGTCTGGATTTGGTATTGCCGATTTCTTTAAGTCTCTTTTGGGTCTTGACATCTGATTGGGACCTCTGCTATAATACTCAGGTAATCGGATCAAGGTATGCATCAATTCATTGATGAAGAAGAATACGTGGAAAGCGTCTTGATAGACGTGCAAAAACGTTCTGTCATCATGTTCAGTAATCATGGTGATCAGCATAAAGTCACATGTGATACTGTAGATGAATTTATGGGAGTTCTCAAGTTTGTTCGAGACACTCTTGAGGATGATGCCGCAAAAATTTATTATGTAGATCCAAAATCAAATGAGACCTGAAACTAGAAAGGCAATGGAGATGCTATTCTCTGCCAAGTGGAATGTTCCTAAAGCAGCAGAGCATTGTGGATTGAGCATCAAAGAAATGAAAATTACGTTCAATGAATACTGTCACCTCCACCCATCCACCTATCAAGATAACGAGTGAGGAACTAGAAGAACACTTTGAGTTTATCGTTGATCTTTGCCATCGTGAAAACATCACTTTCATGTTTGAACACAACAACAAAACAATGTGTCTTGTTCCTTATGAGGAATACTACGGGGCTTAGCTCAGCTTGGTAGAGCGCTGTCTTTGGGAGGCAGATGTCACAGGTTCGAATCCTGTAGCCCCGATAAGCCCGTGTAGTCCAACGGCAGAGACAGAGGACTTAAAATCCTTCCAGTATCGGTTCGAATCCGATCACGGGTATTGTTCAATAGAATACAAAATACCCTTACGAGGACATAAAGCGTCTATATAAATTATAGTTTAGTTATAATAGTATGAGAAGAGCTTTAGTGCTCTTTGCTATGTTAGGTTTGGCGGCACCAGCACATGCCGATATTTCTCACTCATTAAGTTCTAGTGTTCAGTTGACAGTCAACTCTGCTGCTACACAAGCAACAAGAATTGGTTCTACTTATAGCACATCAGGATCTGGTGTAGCAACCACGGATGGTACAACTGCAAATACCATTTCTGCTGGAACAATCACCAGTGGTGTTATGAGTCCTGGTAACATTGCTGCTACTCAGGTTACCTCTGGCAATGCTTACTCCTATTCTGCTTCTTATACACAAGCAGACGCAGTTCCAACTTCTGCTCCCACTGTAGGTGCTGTTGGTAACTTCGGTTCGATGACTAGCAATGCTGCTGGCACTGCTGGTAGTCTGGCAGGTACTATCACCTCCACAGGTGCTATGACCTTGACTGCTGGTGGAGCAGGTACACAGGCAACCGGACAATTCGTAACGGAGCTGACTATCAGATGATGGATAATGAGACATCTTGCACTTGCGTTGTTTGTGGTTGCGAATGTCCTTGTGAATGCACGGACTGCACAGGCTGTGCCTGTGGTGCCAAATTTCACACAGGGTTCGATGACGACTCACACAGAGACGACACAAACAATTAATGAAACGATAAACTCTGTCAACTATAATACTGGGTATACATATAGTGTATCTGGAACTAATGTTCAACCTAATACGAACTTAGCACCTTCCAGTACATCTTCTACATCAAACTCCACTAATGGTGTGACTTCGACATGGCAAGGTTTAGATTTGGATTCAAGACCCACTTGGTCTCAAACAAACGTGGGTGCTCCCTTTCAGTTCACCGAGCACTACGTGGGACCAGGAATGTCCAATCAGACGATCATCCAAAGAACGACAACAATAACCAGTATTACCGACTCTACAAGTATCTTCCAGCAGTAATCCTTGTTGCCGCACAACTATTCCCACAAAGAGCTTTATCAGAGACTATTGGTGGCGTCAGTGCCACTGCTTCTCCTGTTGCTAATAGCTCAGGCTCAGTCACCAACCAAGCAATCCAGGTCCTCCAAGGACCATATATCACCAACACATACGGTGATGGAATCTCCTGCCAAGGACCAACTCTAAACATCACACCGTATGTAACAAGAACCAAGGGATGGCAGTTACCATACGAACCACATTACAATGATCCAGTCTATGATATGTCAGACTTGGACAGTGATGGTGCCTTGGATAATCCTGGTGATGTCCTTTACTATGTTCCTACCAGAACTGGACAGAAAGACTCACATAATACTTCCATAGGTTTGTCTGCCACTGTATCCTTCCCATTGGATGGTAAAGCACAGGCATTATGTAAAGAAGCAGCAGAGAATCATAATGCTTTCCGTGAGCAGGTACTTGCTAATAAGAGATTAGATTTTGAAATTGCCAGACTAAAGAATTGTGGCGAACTTATGCAGAAGGGTATCATGTTCCACCCTAGAAGTCCGTTCTATAAGATCTGTGCTGATGTAGTTCTTGTTAATCCTCCAGGAGTTATTCCTCCACACAGGCATAAAATCCCTACTTCATCGCCCTCCTCAACTCAAGGATCGCCCGATTCAACTCCCTCTGAGCAAGCCTCCTCTCGCGCACTCCCTGGGGCTTCTGTTTCTTACCAAGCATCTTCTTTACCTTCGTTATCAGTTTCTTCACAATGGGCTTCACCACCTTCAGAAGAATATCAGCAATAGGTTTAGCAAAAATGGCAGAACTTGTGGCAACTACAGCAACAGTAGCCGTGGTAGTAACCATTTCTAATGGTGGGAAATATTTGTCTACGAATGTTGGTTCAATACAACGTGGATCACTTGCCATTAATTCGGCATAATATGGACACACTTCTTCCTTTTCTTCTTGCTTCGGTACATCAGGAACCTCTGCCGGTGGTGTATCAGGCACTTCTGATGGTGGTGGCTCCTGCTCTTGTGATTGTTCCTCCTCTGCTCCTTTTGTTGCTGGTGCTTGTTCTTGACTCACTTGAGTGATAATCATCTCCTCAGGTGTATAGTCCATTGCATTATATGATGGTGTCTGAGCATCACAGTATGTTCTAGCACCTTTAGGATCATCCTTTGCCAGTTGTGGACTTCCATCTGGGTGTGCTTCTACACATCCTGGCATATTAACAATAGGCGTGCCAATATCTACCGTAACTGGAGGAGAATACGGTATGATTGGTGGTGGCATGTTGTTAGTAAAAGAGGAGATGTTAGGAACACTCCTAACACCAATCTCTCTTACATTAATTGGTTCAATCTTTAATATGCCCATTTTCAATTAACCACTCACGAGTCATGGGAGTTGGTGGGTAAGTCTCCCACATGGGAGTGTCTGACGCACAGGCAGCAAGTGCTTCTTGTGTCATACCTGCCGTGTGTCCAGCCCAGAATGCTTCTGCCTCCCAAGGCACAGCATGCTCAGGATATGTACCCTCTACAATCTCTCTCCAGTATCCAGGAACTTCTTCCTCTGGTTTGATGATTGCCATCAATGTATTATCAATACTACCTGCCATACAATCTTGTGCAGCATGCCAACCTTCGTGACGCATTGTAGACATCACTCGATTTGGTTTCACCATCCATTTTTCATTGAGAAAAAAGTTATTCCCCACAGTGTGATAAACACCACGATGCATAGGAGGGAAATATTTTTCATGTGCTAGAAAAACTTTAACTCCGACTGCATCAAGGGAGCTGAGCATCGAATTAAACTCATCAGCAATAACATCATAATTAGTATCGGGATTCGCAGCTCTAAGATCTTCGATACTATAGACTCTTTTGACATCTTTAGTACACTCTAGAAGAATCATACATCCCATAGCATCCATGGTATAGTAACCCTTTGTTGGTTCTGCCATCACAGGTGCGGCAGCCAACATCAGCATAGCAAATAATTTTTTCATAGCATAATCAGAAAGGAACTGCACCACCTGTTACTTCAGGTACTGCTGGAATCTCAGGCATTGAAGCATCTAAGAGTCCTGGTAGAGCATTTGTTACACCTTCTACAGCAGCATCAGTGACTTGCTTCTTGACTCCATCAATGATAGAATCTTTTTGTAGATAGACGTAAACTCCTCCACCGATTATACCAGCAGTGCCGACAAAAGACAACACTGCCAGTGTATTAATCAACTTTTGCATCTTTCTTTTCCTCTTTAGGTTTTTCTTCCTCTTTCTTTTTGGCAGTTTGAACACCAAAAGTTGCTAGAGTGCCAGTGAAAACAGAGGCAATGAACGTAGGATCGATTTGTTTTTGAGGAACCCCAGGGATTGAAACATAGTTCAAAGTCAGGATTGCTCCTGACCAAGCAAGGATAATAACTCTCACAAGGGTAGCAACCCCTTCATCAGCCCATTCAAATTTGTTTTCTTTCTTTTTGGGATTCTCTTTACTAAGAGCAGAGTTTGCCATATGAAAAGAGTAACCAGCCCTATTTATTGACTAAATAAGTCAAGAAACGATATCGTTGAAGCAAGAAGATGCCTCTTAGTAAGTTAGATAATTTTATCAAGAATACAGAGGGTCGTATTTTATACGTCAATCCCAACGATCTTGATGCGACCGATGCTGTAGATAACCAAGGTAACTCCCTTACCAAACCATTCAAGACGATTCAGAGAGCTCTGATTGAGTCTGCAAGATTCTCTTATGTAAGAGGCAAGGATAACGATCTTTTCAATAAGACAACTATCCTGTTGTATCCTGGTGATCATATTATTGATAACCGTCCAGGATTTGCAATTAGAAATGACAACGGAACTGCTAGATCTGTAAGTCCAAGTGGCACAGAAGCAACTGCAACTAGCACTTTCAACCTGACTCTTACTTCTAACTTTGACTTATCACAAGAAGATAATATTCTCTACAAATTCAATAGTGTTAACGGTGGTGTAATCGTTCCCCGTGGTACATCTATTGTTGGACTTGATCTTAGAAAGACAAAGATTCGTCCTAAGTATGTTCCCAACCCAACTGACGATGACATTGCTCAGTCTGCAATCTTTAGAATCACTGGTGGTTGCTACTTCTGGCAGTTTACCTTCTTAGATGGTAAAGACAATGAGTTGGTTTACACTGACGATACCAACTTTGATACCACAAACAGATCTATCCCTACATTCTCCCACCACAAGCTGACTTGCTTTGAGGTTGCTGATGGTATCAATGATGTCCCTGGTTACAGTGGACTGACTGACCTCAACATGTATTATTACAAGTTGACTCATGCATTCCAGGCAACATCTGGTAGAGCAATCTCGTTCCAATGGCCAGATCAAGAGGGTGACTTTGAAGCAGTAAGATCTGAGTTTGAGATCGTTGGTGCTTTGGGTGTTGACTCTGCCAAAGTAACTGGAATGTTTGCTGGTGATGGTGCTACACCAACCACACAGGTTACAGTTACGACTGCACAACCACACGGATTTACTGTTGGTACTCCAATTAAAATTCGTGGTGTCAATGTATCTAACTACAATGTTTCTGCAACTGTATCGTCTGTAATCAACGATAGTAGATTTACATATCAATTGCAAACAGTTCCAGTCAACTTGATTGCAACACCTGACTCATCTAATGCCACAATTACGATTGAGTCTGATACTGTTAGTGGTGCATCTCCATATATCTTTAACGTATCTCTACGTTCTGTATATGGCATGCAGGGTCTGCATGGTGATGGATCTAAGTGTACTGGTTTCAGATCTATCGTTCTGGCACAGTTCACTGCTATCTCACTGCAGAAAGATGATAGAGCATTCGTAAAATATAATGATCAGTCCAGACAGTATGATAGTATCATCTACAGTAAAGTAACTGGTGGTGACTTATCATCTGGATCTAGTTCTCAGAGCAGTGCAACTGTTTATCACCTAGATTCTGGTGCTGTTTATAGGAGTGGGTGGGAGACTACACACGTCAAGTTGAGCAACGATGCTGTATTCCAGATCGTTTCGGTGTTTGCTATTGGTTTCAACAAGCACTTCGAAGCTATTGCTGGATCTGACGCATCTATTACTAACTCCAACTCCAACTTCGGTCAGATCTCTCTGGTTGCTGATGGATTCAAAGCAGCAGCATTCAACCGTGATGATCAAGGATTTATCACCAACATCATCACACCAAAAGAACTTAGTGCAAGAGAGAAGCAAGTTAACTGGTTAACACTTGACGTTGGACTGACAACATCTGTTGGTATTGCAAGTCATCTGTATCTGAATGGATTTGGTGATATTGACGTTGCACCTGCAGCACTGACACAAGGTTTTAGAATTGGTGGAAGACACGGTGATACTTTGTATCTGCCTGGTAGCACTGGTATTGGCACACATACTGCCACTATCATGATGCTTGATAATGTTCTGGGTACAGGATCTACAATTGGTCTTGGCACACACTCTGGCATCAAACAAGTCAACGTTACTTCAGGTCCAACAAACAATACTTTCACCGTTGCCAGTGATGTTGGATTAGTAACTGGTGAGACTGTTCAACTTATTAGTAATACCGGTGATCTCCCAGAGGGAGTTGATCCACATAGAACTTACTATGCAATCAGGATTAGTGGCACAGAACTTCAGATTGCCTCTACATTCTCTGATGCTATTAGTGGTAATGAAATCAATGTCAATGGTGGTGTCTCTCTCGTACTCCGTAGTATTGTCAGTCTGAAGAATCCAGGTGATATTGGACACCCAATCCAGTTTGATACAGTCCATAATAACTGGTTCATTCACGTTGATAGTCCTAATGCTATCTTCACTGGACTTAGCACATTTACCACTGCAGAGACTCCAAGAACATACGTAGAAAGAAAAGATGACACTAGAGGTCTTGACTCTAAGATCTATCGTGCGACATACATCATTCCAAAAGAGTCTACAGATGCTAGAAACCCAAGACAGGGTTATGTAATTCAACCATCTAGTCAGACTGGATATGCATTCTCTTCCTTTGCTAATGCATCTACTATTCAGAGAGCTGATGTCCTGTTTGATAGAAACAACAGTTTCATCTCCACATGTACTTCATCTGGATCTACACTCACAATTACCACAGAAGAACCACACCAGTTAGATGTTGGTGATAGAGTTAATGTTCTGAACGTTCAGAGTGCTAACAATGCCGTTGGTGTTGCTGATAGTGGATTCAACGGTAGATTTGCAGTTACTGCTGTTACCAGTGACATGACATTCAGCACTGGTATTGTTGATACTAAGGGTGTAACACATAATCCAGGTGGATTTACAGACACCACTGGCACTCGCAATCTTTCTCTTCCAAGGATTCAAAGGAATGATGTAAGATCTAACTTCTATGTTTATAGAATCACCACAGTTCAAGATTACGAAAGAGACATTTCTGATGGTGTATTCATCATTGAGATGCTTGATGCTGATTATGCACCAGAGATTGAATTTACAAGTCAGAAGTACAAACCAAACGTTGAGGATTATTTCCCACAGTTTGACAGAGACAACGCAGATGCTAATCCACCTTCTGCCGCATCCTATGCTAAGAGAGCACCAGTTGGTGAAGTTGTAACCAACGATCAGAAGAACAGCATCACTAGAAACACATTTGATTCATTCTTCAAGAAGTTCAAACTTGGTATCGGTGTTACTGTTGTAGATACTACCACTGGTGTTTCTACTATCACATTTGAAAGAAGGCATGGATTCAACCAGGCACTGGGTATTTCCACTATCACTGACAACAGCACATCTTATGCTGATGGAACTTATTACAATGTAAGACTGCTGAACAGTGGAACCACTGACTGGCAGGGTGCAACTGCTGAGGTATTAGTTGATGGTGGTGATATTGCCAGAGTTCAGATGATGAACACTGGTGCAGGATATACTGCAGGAACTGGTGCTACTAACCTAAGACTTGATCTTGAGAGCATTGGTGGTGAAGTTGGACTTGGAATGACAACTATTGCCAACAACGTTGGTGATGTTGTTCAAATCACTGGTATTGGCACAACTGTCAGCAAACATTATAGAATTACTCAGGTTCTTGATGATAAGAGAGTTGCACTTGCAAGGACAGCATCTGATCCTGAAATTACAATCAACTCTTTCGGATTCAATGTTGGTGCATCTGTAACTGTAACTTCTGCAGTATATGATGCTGCTGCTGGTATTACTACGTTTACCTGTAATATTCCACACAACTTGATTGCTGGTAATAAGTTTGAAGTTGTCACTGAGAGTGAAGGTAGACTTGGTGAGTTCACCGTTCGTGATAGAATCGGCATCAATACATTTACTGCCTCTACAATAAGTCAACTCACTGATGCATTCTATGTCTACAGACATGGAATGGAAGCTAACCAGCAATCAACCAATATAACTGAAGAGTTTGGTGGTAGAGCACTGACAATCTATGCTGGTATTCATGACTTGATTGGTGTTGCATTGACTGCAACTTCAACTGCCATCCAACTTCCCAATGTAAACCTATCAACAACTAAGAAGTTTGCTCTGGGTGATTACATTCAGATCAACCGTGAAATCATGAGAGTTGTAAGTTCTACTCTTGGTGGAACAAACAATGATGAGATTACTGTTACCCGTGCTATGTTTGGCACTAGAGCAGTAGAACATCCTATTGGTTCTAGAGTTCTGAAGATCAAGGTTCTGCCTGTTGAAATGAGAAGAAACTCTATTCTCAGAGCATCTGGACATACCTTTGAATATCTTGGTTATGGTCCTGGTAACTACTCAACTGGTTTGCCACAGGTACAAAGCAGAACACTTAGTGATCTGGAAGAATATCTGGCACAGGCACAAGATAGAAACGGTGGTATCGTTGTTTACACAGGTCTTAACAACGATGGTGACTTCTTCATTGGCAACAAGAAGATTAACAGCTTCACTGGTCAAGAAGAAACATTCAATGTTCCTGTTACAACTGTAACTGGTTCCGATCCTTCTATCAACAGCACCAGATTTGACGAACTGACCATCACCAACAACATTACAGTTGAGGGTGGTGAGAACAACAACATCGTCAGCACATTTGATGGTCCAGTCAACTTTACCAATAATGTAACATTTGACAAAGATGTTCAGATCAACGGAACACTGAGACTCGCAGGTGCTTTGGAGATTGATCCAAATGCTACTCAGAACATGAGACCAACATTTGGTAACATCCGAATTGCACAGACAACTCTGAATACCATTGATACTACTATCGATGATCTGGTTGTTGGTGCTGCAATGGGTTCAACAGTTAGCATCAGCACCACTACAACAATTGAGGGTGACTTGCTGGTAACTGGAAACATTACTGCATTCTTCCCATCTGATGCCGCACTCAAGGATGATGTCCAGGCAATCGAAGATTCTCTGGTCAAGATTTCTGGAATGTCTGGCAATAGTTTCACATGGAATGAGAATGCTGGTAAGAGTCTAGAAGGACAGAAAGATTATGGTGTGATTGCTCAGGAAGTAGAACAATACTTCCCTGAATTGGTAGTCACTGATAAGAATGGTGTTAAGAAAGTTCGTTATGAAGGTTTGATTCCAGTTCTGATCCAAGCTATCAAAGAACTGCATGATCGTTATCCCAATAAATAAAGAAAAGTCCCTGTAAATAATGGCTAGTAATTTCAAGACCGTCATCAATTTTAGAGATGGCATTCAGGTCGATACAGATGACATAGTATCAACAGGTGGTAAAGTAGGCATTGGATCTACTATACCTAGAGATACTTTAGATGTAAGAGGAAATACCATTATTGACGGTGGTGTTGAAGCATCCTCGTTGGATGTTAGTGGTGTATCAACCGTTGCGGCATTAGATAATACAAACCTCAACGTATCTGGTGTAGGTACGGTTGGTGGTCTGAAAGTAGAATCAGGAATTGTTACTGCTTCTTCTGGAGTTGTAACTTATTATGGTGATGGTTCTAACCTCATCAATCTGCCTGCTGCACAATGGACACCACAAGGTGGAAACGCAGTTTATATTGAAAAGTTTGTTGGTATCCAGACTCAAACTCCAACTTCAGATTTGGAGATTGGTCAACTTATTAAAATGGATGCTAGCAGTGGAATCATTACTGCTGCTACATTTACTGGTAGTTTGAATGGTGTTGCTAACTCAGCAAACCTTGCTGCTCTAGCACAGGGACTTACTGGCATTCCAGATATCAATGTTGGTATTCTGACTGCTACTCTTGGAAATGTAACAGGTATTCTCACTGCCACAAGACTCAGAGTTGGTAGTAGTTTTGGTGAAATCATTGGCAATAATGCTGGTATTCTTACTGCAGTTCAGTTTGTTGGACCACTTGATGGCACTGCATCTCAGGCAAGAGTTGCTGCTGGAACTACTGATGATCCTAACCTAGTTGTTACTAGTATTGCATCCTCTCAAGGATCTCCTAGACCGTTCTATCTGTTTAGTTCTGGTATCTCTACATTTGAGGGAGATCTAACTGTAAACCAAGCAATTGGTATTGGAACTAATGCACCACTTGGTGGATTATCTCTTGATATTCGTGGTAACTCACAAATTCAAGGTAATGCACGATCAGATACATTATCAGTTGGTGCATTCCAAGTTGCTGCTAATGTTCTTGAGGGTGGTAGACTCAACTTCAATAACACAGGTATTAGCACAATTCAATCTCTGAGAGTTCCTAATACTGCATATGTACATTCTCAACTAAGATGTGGATCGACAGTAGATCCAACTCAGGCACTGGATGTTACTGGTAATGCTCTTGTTTCTAATAACTTGGGTATTGGAACTACAAATGCTGCTGCAAGATTAGATATTGGTGCTGGATCTGCACTGATTCGTAATAACTTCTACATCGGAACTAACTTTGCCGATCAGCAAGATGAGACTAAAAACCATATTCTGAACGAAACTTTATTCCCACCACCTATTAATGGTGCAGGATCTGATGGTGCCAATATTGGTATTGGAACCACAACTGCTAGAGCAGCACTTGATATGGGATATGCTGGAAGACCGATGATCTTCCCAATTCTCACTACTGTTGAAAGAGACGCAATTAGTCCAACATATGAAGGTCAGATTCTCTACAACAGTGATACAGAGACTCTACAATTTAGAAATAATGCTGGTTGGGCTGAACCTGGTGGTGGCACAGGTGCTGTAAACTATTGGTATGATGGATCTGGCACTGGTATTGGTACTGTCGGTAGTGTTGGTGTTGGAACTACAAACCCACAGACAACTCTGCAGGTTGGTGAGACTTATGGTGTAACATCATCTGGTGTTCTATCATTCACTGCTCAAGCCGGCATTGCATTTACTGCCAATTCATTTAATATCAACACTAACAATTTCAGAACTGCTGAATATACTTTCCACTTCACATATAATAATAGCATCCAGAGTAATAAACTGCTGGTGATGAACACTGGTGTTGGTGGAACAGCATATTCTCAAGAGTATGCAATTATGTTTAATAATAGTTTGTTGGTTAGTATTGGTGCAACTGTTTCTGGCAATGATCTTGAAGTGAGACTCACACCAGAAGTTGGTGTGAATGGTAATGTTACATATAGGTTTACTAGGGAGACGATGCTCTGATGCATACAGTAGGGACTCAGTTCGGACGTGTATTAGTTGTCAGTGATTTACCAGAAGATCATCCTCAGGCATACGTAGTTTGTGTCAACGATGCGGCAAACTGGCAACAGGTTCATGAATATATCACCGTAGAGAATGAGATAGATGGTATTCCTAACAGGAGAATACCATGTCTATCGGAATTGCAATGTTCCGACAAGAGATCTGTCTATGAAATGTCTCCTCAAGAGGCAGATGTACTTAGAGAGCATCCATTAGTTAAGTTTGTAGAGGTATCCACAGGACATAATTCTATTGCCGTCGAGCAGGCAAAGTGGGATCAAGAATTTGCACCAGATGCTTTTGCCGATAGATATAAGCAAGATGTTTTTAATTATCGATTAGCATATCAACCATCTTCTACTGAAGTAAATTACACACAGTGGGGTATCAATAGGCATCAATTCTCTAAGTGGGAAGATCTAAATGTTGGTGTACAATATAATACTAGAACAGATAGTCAATATAGTTTAGATGGTGAAGATGTTGATGTTGTCATCATGGACACTGGTGTTGCTTGGGGTCACCCAGACTTCCTTATTCCAGAGTTAGTTGGTATTGCCACTAATACTAAAGATGGAAGTAGAGTAAGAGATATTTTAATTCATGGTCAAGAAGATTATGGTATTAACTGGGCGCAGAATGGATTAGTTGCTCCAGGTACTGGTAATCTTGCAAACTATAATATTACTGGTGCTCTTGAGCATCGATACGGGGGAAATCCATCCAATGGTTATGTGAGTTGGCATGGATCACACTGTGCAGCAACTGCAGCAGGTAATCAATTTGGTGTTGCATTCAAGGCAAATATTTGGTCCATTGCATGTGTAGATAGGAGTGATCTTGGATGGGCTCAACCATCAGAAGGATTTGATTATATTAGAGTATGGCATAAACTTAAACCAGTTAATCCCAAAACAGGCAGAAAGAATCCAACTGTCTGCAGTATGAGTTGGGGACACAGACAATTCCTATACATCTATAACAATAGCAGTGCAACATATAGAGGAACAACATATCAAAGCACTCAATATTCATCTAATGTTCTTGCCATTTATTACATGTCAACAAATGGTGCTTACTATGAATGGACTACTCATAGGCATGATGGACAAGAAATTTTTGATGAGTTGCTAGACGATCCAGAATGTAAGGATATTGTTTTTGTTGGTGCTGCTGGTAACTCAAAAGATAAACAGTCAGTATATGGTGAGCAAGATTTTAATAATGAATTCTTGACAGGTTCATTCTATTATTCTACTAGTAACTATGATAGTTACTATCATAGATCTGGAACTCCAGCAATGGGACATGAAGGACTTCCTGATGCTGTTATCAGTGTAGGTGCTCTTGATTCTCAATTACTGAGAGATGGTCTTGAATTTGAAAATAAAGCAAGTTTTTCAAATACTGGACCTAGAGTTGACGTATTTGCTGCTGGTGTTAGTGTTTTGAGTCCATGGAATGGTGGATATTATGACTCTAGGAGTGATGATGTTCCTGGTAACTGGTACAATAACTATCTCAATGGAACAAGCATGGCTTGTCCAAATGTTGCTGGTGTCATGGCATTGTATTTACAATCAAGACCAGATGCAACTAGATCAGACGCAAGACAATGGTTGTTAAATCAGGGTCGTAGAAAAATTGATTGGGGATATGATACTTCTATCTACAGAGATTCAGTAGGATATGGTGGTGGATATTATTATTGGGCTATAAGTTATTCTTTGAGGGATGCTTCTGGTCATGTGCTATATAATCCATTTGCAACTAATCAAGAATTTGTAGCAGAAGGGATAAATGTAGAAGGACTCCTTTTGAGTCAATGATAAATACATAAAAAACCGGAAGAGGTTGATGGCAGATAGAAATTTTGGTGTAAAGAAGATTAATCTACTTGATTCTTCCGGCACCCCGAATCTTACAAGTCCAAATAACATTAATCTCAATGCTGGCACTGTAGCTATCAGCACTGATCTGAGTGTCGGTGGTCAAGTAGTTGGTGATTTTATTGTTGCAGCTGGATCATCTGTTGGCATTGGAAGTACAATACCTAATGCACCTCTTGATGTTGTAGGCACCGTAATGGCAGGTGCTTTCATTGGTGATGGATCTGGAATCACCAACCTTGCTGCCGTAGGTAATGGTGTTACAGTTTCTGATACTGGAGTTGTTAGAGGAACTGCTCAACAGATTGATTTTGGTGCTAACCTTAGTGTAACTAACGTTGTTGCTGGTGTTGTAACAGTAACTGGACAAGCAGGTGGAGGTGGTGGAGGCGCAATTGATATCCTTGATGAAGCTATTCCTGTAGGTTCTGGAGTCACAACTCTGAACTTTACTGGTACTGCTGTAAATGTTACTGGATCTGGTGTTGGTGCTACTATCACCATTGATACTTCTGCTGGTATTCCTGGCATCAATACTGAAGGAACAACA
>Ga0213860_10000283_pt1 | contig 20071 bp, 16 predicted proteins | sample PICome_3_FD_160118 | JGI IMG/M metagenome (GOLD analysis project Ga0213860, IMG submission 160118) | Coastal seawater microbial communities near Pivers Island, North Carolina, United States - PICO550 | ecosystem: Environmental > Aquatic > Marine > Coastal | place: USA: North Carolina...
TGACGCCTGACTAAAAATTCGTTATACTATCCAAGTAAATCCCCCAAATCCAAACAATCCGAGGAAATCTAAATGTCTTTCGCTGATCTTAAAAAGCAATCCAAACTGGGATCCCTGACCGCCAAACTGGTCAAGGAAGTTGAGAAGATGAACAACTCTGGTTCTTCAGGCGATGAGCGTCTGTGGAAACTGGAATGTGATAAAGGCGGCAACGGTTATGCCGTTATCCGTTTTCTCCCTGCTCCAAATGGTGAAGATCTGCCTTTCGTTAAACTGTACTCCCACGCCTTCCAAGGTCCTGGTGGTTGGTACATTGAAAACTCCCTGACCACTCTGGGTCAGAAGGATCCTGTGTCTGAACTGAACACGATGCTGTGGAACAACGGCACCGATGCAGGCAAGGAAACTGCCCGTAAGCAAAAGCGCAAGCTGACTTACATGGCAAACATCTATGTTGTTAAGGACCCTGCTAATCCTCAAAACGAGGGTGGTGTATTCCTTTACAAGTTCGGTAAGAAGATCTTCGACAAACTCACTGCTGCTATGCAACCCGAGTTTGAAGATGAGGAAGCAATCGATCCGTTCGACTTCTGGCAAGGTGCCAACTTCAAACTGAAAGCAAAGAATGTTGCTGGTTATCGCAACTATGACTCTTCTGAGTTCGCTGCACAGTCTGCCCTCCTGGACGACGATGATGCAATGGAAGCACTCTGGAAGAAGGAATACTCTCTTGCTGAACTGGTCGCTGCTGATCAGTTCAAGGACTACGAGACCCTGAAGAAGCGTCTTGATTATGTCCTGGGCAACAAGGGCACTCCTAAGTTCCAAGACCAAGAAACTCTTGAGGAAGAGGAAGATTTCCGTCAGCAGAGTTCTGCTCCTGTCCCTCAATCGGTCAAGGAAGAACTTGATACTCTCACTCCTAAGTCTAAGGTGAGTGACGATGATGACGATGCTCTGTCATACTTTGCCAAACTGGCAGAAGACTGATACAGCAAAGGGGGTCTTTCGACCCCCTTTTTTAGTCTGGAGATGTATTTCTAGTATTAGTAGTTCTTGCTGTATTAGTGTTTATGTATTCTGAAGATTTGTCGTAGATTACTTGGTCTCTCATATCTTCTACAAACTGAGTGAGATATGTATCTTTCAGAACATAAATTTGTCTCTTCTCATTATTCAGTCTGATTTCATAGTCGTAGTTAGAAACTGATGTAACTGGATTTAAATTAGACAATGGTTGACTTGGATTTGGTATTGTAAAATCAGAATCAACAATCTGACCCTTTGGTAGAATAAGTCTTCCAGAAGAATCTTTTACTTCAGTGGTCTCATAAAAACGAACATCATATAATGTTGTTCCATACTTATCATCCGCATAGTTATATAATTCGCCATCAGATAGGGGCCATTGGTCTCTAACATTAATAATATTTGCAGTCATCATAACAACCCAATCTAGACCAGAATCTCCATAGAGTTTATCTGCTACAGTATCAGGTCTTTCTCCTTGTTGAATTTGATACTTATCAAATATGGTGAATACATTCTGAAGGTCGTCGCGTAGTTTAGTTCTCCTGAAGAGATTTTTGACTAGAACATAATCTTTTGAAGAAGTTCTATCACTAGACTGAGATTGATAGTATAGGTTTGGTAGTTCTCTGAAATAGGTCATTTTAGTATCCTACACCTCCACTAGCGTTATCGTAATCATCCTTGTAAATTGGATTGAGTTCTTTAAACTCTAATCTTGCATTCATATGTGTAGGTGTTCCATCATGGAAGGTTGAATACCTATTTGAAGCAGTATAGTTAACACTAATGTTAGTCATCGCCATAGGCAAGAATTTATTCAAGAAAGGATGTGGTCTATTTCCTTTCATATACTGAAGTTGAAAAATATATGGTGCCTTAATGAATAATCCATTTTGAGATTTCTCTGGAACCATAGATTTCTTCAGAGTTCTGATAATCTGTTTCACTTCCTCTGCTTCTTTTAGGTTTCTTGGGAAAAACTCAAAGGCAAATGAAAAGTTTCTCAGGTTAACACCGTTGAACAGCAGTTCTAAGTTTGGGTTGAGAACCTGACCAGTTGCTCTGGAGATTGCTTGATTAACATTTACATTTCCACCGATTGCTTTTCCAATAAGTCCTGCTACCAATCCATCTTGTTGAGATTTATCTATTTGAGATATTGCTGACGAAGCATTTGCTATTTGTGCCTCTACTTCAGTTACAACACCTCCGGCGCCGTCCCTGCCTGCTTTAACAATACTTACTCCTGCATTTAATGCAAATGCCTCAAGAGGGTTTAAACTACCATCTGTCCAGTCTACTGGTAGAGTGTCTTGTATATTTCTTGGTATTGGTAATATAATTTGATGCAGAGCATTTTTTAGACTATTTCTTTGACTCGCTGTTGGACCCGAAAGAAGATCCCCGCTTTGAGTATCACTTTCACTTTTAGGTACATACTCAGAAATGAAGATCTTCAGATAATCTGATTCGTCTGTGAGACGCTCTTTTGGATATCTTAAACTAGTCATCTAACTGTTCGTTTGGTAATAGGCAGTTGGAAGTTCCATAGCATCACTCACTTCCGATTGATAAATCTCATAAAGACTGCTCACTATTTCTGGATATGTGTATCTCCGAGAATCATTCCAGTGGAGATTTATACCAGTAAAACCATCACGACTTAAACTAGAAATACGAACTAATGGATGTTGATCGTATCGAAGTCCAGGAGTTTTTGCGTTATATATGTATGTATAGTATTTATCAGGTTCTGGGAGACCTTGGAGAGGTTCTAGTGCCTCCATCAATGATTTCATTACATCTGTGGGAGTTATCTTCGTTCCTTTGCCCAAACTATCAACAACGCCACGAATCCTATTGACGTTTGCGTCAGTATCTGTAGGTCTAGATGCTGCTTTTCTTTGTTTTAGGGTCTTCCTTGGCATTACTTCTTAATCCCTAGTTCTTTTTCAGTGAATACCTTAAACACATAACCACGATCTAGACACCATTCATTTGCTGCTCTCCACTTTGCCTGGTTCTTAGCATACTCAAATGCCTCACGCAAATATCCTTTTGTCTGTCTTTTGGGTTTTGCTGGGGGGGAGCACTGATGCTTTGGTTTGATTTCGATGATCATTTTCTTGATGCGTCCAGTAGATTCTCTGACCTTAATATAAAAGTCTGGGAAGTATCTATGAACCCTATTATCCACAGGAGAAATATATGGGACGATGATTTCTTCACTGCCCCATTCAAGAATGTTCTCGTTTATATCGCAATAAACCATAAACTTGCGCTCCCATAGGGAACGATAGATGATATTGGTCGGATCCCCTTTATACTTTCTAGGATAAGACGGTGAATATTTTCCCTTATATGCCATCTAAATAATAATAACAAGCACCATATTAGGTATTTAGAGTGGTCAGACCCCGTAAAATATCAGATTTCAAACCTACATTAACCAATCTCGCTCAGACATCTCACTATCAAGTGATATTTGGTGGATTGCCTTTACCTTTGAGGCAACACCTTAGGGTAAGGGATGTTGATAATAGGTTTATGACCGAGACTGTTGGTTTACTTTGCAATAGTGCTCTCCTGCCTGGTAGCAGACTTGCTACTGCTGATATCATGGACAACCATATGGGTGTCAATGAGCGGATGGCATACTCTAGAATGTATTCTGAGATAAGACTAGAGTTCTATGTTGATAATGAATATCAGACGATGAAGTTCCTTGAGCACTGGATGGAGTTCATTGCTAACGGATCAACTAGTACAAGTAATCGCCAGTCAAATAAGGATTATTATGTCAGGATGGAGTATCCTGAAGATTATAAGTGCGATGAAACAAAGATTATAAAGTTTGACAGAGACTATGATAATGAGATAGAATATAAGTTTATTGGATTGTTTCCCATAGACCTTTCATCTACTCAGGTTACTTATGAAGGATCTCAAATTCTGAAGGCATCTGCTACATTCAGTTTCGACAGATACTTGATGGGCAAGTACGATAGCTACTCAGTAAATAGAGGTACTTTTGGAAATATAATAAACCCCTTCTAAATAATCATACTGAATAACATATCATGCCTTTACCAAAGATTTCGACTCCGACTTATGAGTTGACGTTGCCTTCGACTAAGAAGAAAATCAAATACAGACCCTTTCTAGTTCGTGAAGAAAAGGTTCTTATCATCGCTATGGAAAGTCAAGATGAGAAGCAGATTGCTACGGCAGTCAAAGATGTAATCAAGAACTGTATTATCACTCGTGGTGTAAAAGTAGACGACCTTTCTACTTTTGATATTGAGTACCTCTTCCTTAATATCAGAGGTAAGTCTGTCGGCGAAGAAATTGAAGTTCTTGTAACTTGTCCTGATGATGGTGAGACACAGGTTCCTACTGTGATTAATCTTGATGATATTAAAGTCATTACTTCAAAGGATCATAATAGAGATATTGTCTTAGATGATGAACTCACACTTAGGATGAAGTATCCTTCTATGAGTGAGTTTGTAAAGAATAACTTTAGTGGTGGTGAGATTTCTGTTGAAGATACATTTGATGTTATTTCTGCTTGTGTAGAGCAAGTCTTTAGTGAAGAAGAATCCTGGACTACTGCTGATTGCAGTAAAAAAGAAATGTCCGAGTTCCTTGAGCAGTTGAGTTCTAAGCAATTCAAGGAGATTGAGAAGTTCTTTGAGACGATGCCTAAACTTTCTCATACAGTAAAGGTCAAAAATCCTAACACAGGTGTAGAGAATAAAATCGTTCTGGAAGGACTAAGCTCTTTTTTCGCGTAAGTATGGCTCATGAGGATCTTGAGTCATACTTTAAGACAAATTTTGCCCTGATACAGCACCATAAATACTCATTAACAGAGCTTGAAAACATGATTCCGTGGGAGAGAGAAGTATATGTATCACTCCTACAACAATATATTGAAGAAGAGAATCTGAAAGCACAACAATCTGGATTAAATGGCTGAGTTTTCGTCCCCAATATTAGGAATGCAGGTTAGAAGGAATGTAATTCCTGCTAACCCTATTTTGGGGCGTCCAGAGCAAGTGTTTGGGGGTGGTCCAGATCCTCAGACCGCGATGGCGATAGCACAGAATAGAAATGCTATTAATAACTTAAGTGTAAATCTTGATGCTATTGCAGCTCAGATGAGTGTTGTTAGTCAATCACTCAATGTGATATCAATGCAAATAAATCAATCAAGTTTGATTGAAGAGAGACAGGCAAGAGAGAAAGAAAAACAAGAAAGAATATTAGCAGAACAAGCACTAAGAGAAGGAAAAGAAAGTTTAGTAGAAAGAAAAATACAAAATGCCCTGGTAACACCCTTGCAGAAGATTGCTGCTAAAGCGCAAGGTCCTTTAGCAAATCTAGGTAATTTCTTTATGGTATTACTTGGTGGTGCTCTGGGTATGAAAATAATATCTACAATAGAAAAATTATCGGAAGATGGTGAACTTTCGATGGGAAATCTGTTTGATGAGATTAAAACGGATTTAGCAATTGCTGGTGGTATTCTTATTGGGTTAAGTGGAGGATTTTCACTTGTCCTAGGTACAATAACAAGTCTAGTTGGAAAACTAGGGAGTTTTCTTCTTCGCAATTTATTTCTAAGACCAATCAGACTTGTTTTTGATATTGCGAAAGGAATATTGAGTGGGTTGAAAAATCAACTTGGTCGCCTTGTGGGAATAAGACCATCAGTTCCCGCACCTGCGGGTGGTGCTCGTGGTGTAAAACCTGGAAGACCTGGTGCTGGAATAAAAGCTATTGGTCCTGGAGGTATGGCTGTCGCTGCTCTTGTAGATATAGGATTTGGTGGTGAGTTTGATGATGCTATTGTAAGAGCTGTTGGTGGATCTGCTGGAGCATTTATTGGTGCCAAATCAGGTGCTATAGCGGGTGCTGTTTTTGGTCCAAAGGGTGCCGCTATTGGTGCATTCCTTGGTGGAATCGCTGGTTTCATGGGAGGATCTAGCGCAGCGGATTATCTGTACAAAGAGACTGGATTAGATGATGCGATTGATTTTGATTATACCTTAAAAGATGTAGGACTTCCTGATATTCCAAGTCTATTCCAATCTACGAAGAAAGAACGAAATCTAGGACAAGAAGAAGGAACTGCTTCAAGTGTTAATATTATTAATGTTGGTGGAGGAGGTGAATCTCAAGTACCAGAGATAAATGTTCCTGGTGAAAGCGCTAATAATCTTCCTAATGTGATAAGCACCAATTTTGATAATCCTTATTTGATCAATTCATTTGTTCAGTATAATGTTGGGAGTATCGCCTGATGTTTTCGCCTATTAGAAAAACATTAACAGGAATAAAGAAATCTATGACCTCATTGGGTGAGAGTGTTGTTAATACTGCAAAGTCTGCAAATGAGGTATCGCAAACTTTGAAAGAGAATAATAGAGATAAATCTAGGTCTGTAGCTAATTCTGCAAAGTTTTTTAGGATAAGAAGAGAAGCAGTTAGGAGAAGAGAAAGAGAAGATTTGATAGAAGCGCAATCTAGTACTGGACCTTTCTCAAGAGCAGGTAAAGTTATTACACAGAGCACCAGAGGATTCCTTGGTAGGATCATGGATTTTCTTGGTACTATAATCCTTGGATGGGCAGTAGTTAATCTACCCAAGATAATATCTGCTATAGAAAAGTTAGTAGAAAGACTTCAAACATATTTTGGTATTTTAAGAGGATTCTTTACTGGAACTTATCAGTTAATATCTTCTTTTATTGGTGGTGTAAGAGATGTGATTGTAGATATTGCAACCTTAGATTTTGAAGGATTGAGAACCACAATCGACATCAGAATGAATGAGATGAATTCTGCTGTTGAAACAATGAGTTCTAATTATGATGAGTTAGTTACTGAACTTAGTGGAGATAGTAAAGATGTTTTAGAGAGAATGGGATTTGATCTCGATGACTTTAAAATTCCATTTTTAGGTGGTGGTGAAGAAGAACCCGAACCAGAAACAGAAGCAACTACAGAGGAAGAACCACAGCAGGAGGGTTCTGCAGAAACGATGGAGACCCCTACTGTGAATTTAGGACAGTTGACTAATATTGTCCCGACAGGAAACTATAAAGGAATTGGTATAGGTGATCCTTCAATTCCTGGTACAACTAGTATGAGAGGTCCAAGATGGGGTAGACATCATGCTGGTGTTGATATTGGAACTGGTGGTCAAAAGGGTTGGTATGTTGCATTTAGAATGGCAGGAACTGTTAGTTTAGTTCAGTATCTTAGTGGTTATGGAAATACTGTTATTATTGAGGCTGGTGGGAAAGATTTCTTCTTTGCTCACCTAGCACGTCCATCAACATTAAGACCTGGAACAGCATATAATGGTGAGATTATTGGTGAGATTGGCAATACTGGTGGTTCAAAAGGAGAACACCTACACTTTGAAGTAAGAACTAAAGGTGGTGGTGGCGGAACTGATATGGATCCTATGCCATATACTCAATATCTTCAAATTGGTAGATTGCAATCACCAGATGTAGAGACAAAAAAAGTTCGACTACCACCACAACAGTTAAATCAAACACAAGAACAAAAAGACGCTACTAATATTCAAAGAAATCCTGATGGTTCTTTACCTGCTTCGTTGCAAGTAGATAGTCCATCATCAGCAGAAAAAGGATTTGATATTATGAATTTTATTGATACCAATATCATGAGACACTTTAGAGATGAAAAAGCCCTATCTAAACCAGTAAATAGAACGATAGCAACAAGGAATATTATTATTAACAATCAGCAGCAATCTACTATAGTTCCTGTTCCTATAGTGATGGGGGGTGGTGGAAACCCTGTTGCTTCTGGTAGTGTAAATAATGATATGAGAAGTTTTCATAGTATGCAGGATTATAGGATAGGTTAATGGAAAAAGCACAGGACGCATCGGATTTTAAAGAATTTACAATTGAATCTGCCACAGAGTCTGGAAGGGATGTTGATGTTCGTTTGGGTGTAATTAGTTTCAACTACTACGAAGATTTATTTTCCCCAACTATATCGGCAAAGGTTCTTATAGTTAGTAGTGGTGATGTAATTGATAAGAAGTCTCTTTATGATGGTCTTCCAATCCGTGGTGGTGAGAAAGTTACTATAAAAATCAAACCCTTTGGAGAACCTAAAAATTCTGGTAAAAATCCAACACTGGATTTTAGTAGAACACCTATGTATGTTTCAAAGGTATCTTCTGTAATTAAACAAGCACAGAGAGAAGTGCTTACCCTAGAACTAACTTCTAGGGAGACAATTACAAATGAGACTACTAGAGTTTATGAAAAGTATCCAAAGGATCTGACCATTCAAGACTCTATTGAGAAGATTGTAAATGAGAAGTTGCAATCACAAATCGTAGATTCTGATCAAACATCAAACAAGTATGGTTTTATGGGCAACCTTAAGAAACCATATCATGTTCTTGTATGGTTAGCATCAAAGGCAGTTGATGATAATGAGGAGGCTGGATATTTCTTCTATCAAACTAAGGAAGGATTTAAGTTTAAATCTGCAGCATCTTTAATCAAAGATGGTAAATCTAGTCCAAAGTCAGAATACACCTACAGATCGACTAACCCAAGTCTTCTTGATTATAGTGATGATAATATCCTAACCTATTCAGTCACAGTAAATAATGATTTGATTTCTAAGTTAAAGAGAGGTATGTATTCCTCTTTCTTTGGGGAATACAATCCAGCGACAGGAGCGTATTCTACTCCCGACAAAGGAAAATATAATATTGAGGATGATGAACCAGAAACAAAACTTGGTAAGGATTTTGAAGTTCCCGAAATCGTAGAAGCAAATGGATTTAAAGACAATCCAACTAGACTTATGTTTTCGGTTGCTGATGTAGGAACCATAGAAAAAGATGCCTATGTTTCAGATAATGAGTCTAGTGCTCCTGCAGAAAATGCTAAGGGATCTGAAAATCTGAGGCAGTCGGTTATGAGGTATAACCTGCTATTCACTCAGGTTTTAAACATTCAAGTTCCAGTCAATACTAGTCTGGAAGCGGGTGATGTTATCAAGTGCAACTTCCCCAAGTCATCAACTTCTGGTCAGGAATTTGACCCTGACATGAGTGGTCTATATATGATTAAAGAGTTATGTCATCACTTTGATGCTGATCAATCTGTGACATCAATGAAACTGATTAGAGATACCTACGGTTCAACCAAGAGACAATGAACGATTTTTCTTTTAACACAAATTTTTTAGGTAGAGACGGTTTCACCTGGTGGCTTGGTCAAATCGCTCCATATGAAGTTAATAAGGAACAAGATACCCCTGCAGGTTGGGGTACAAGATATAAGGTTCGTATTATGGGGTATCACCCATATTCAACAGCAGAACTTCCTGATGAAGATCTTCCTTGGGCACAGGTAATGCGTCCTCCAGGAACAGGAACTGGTTCTGCTGGAATGGTGAAAACTATTCACTTTAATCAAGGTGATAATGTAATCGGGTTCTTCCTTGATGGTGATAATTCTCAGCAACCTATCATTATGGGTGCTATTGGTAATTCTAAGTATGCTGCTAAGGATGATGATCAGAAACCCTTTGGTAGGGGTAGTGGTTATACTAATGATTTGCCAGAACCATCTGATACTGTAAGGAAGCAGACAGAATCTGGTGATGTTGCAGAGACGGAAGCACCACAATCTAGAAGTCCAGCTCAAACAAAGGATTCTGCCAATAAGGCTACAATGACATCGACAGATGAATATGTTGTTTCCATTCCTTGTGGTGGTAATGATAGTCCAGAGCAGGCAACAGGAGCTTCGTTTGTTAATGATATTAAGACTTCTGTTCAATCCTTTAACGATTTCGTACAGCGCGTAAATGCAAACTTTGATGAGGGTTCTGAGTTTGCTAGAGATCTGATACAAAGAGAAGTCGGGATTAAAACACAAGCAATTACTAGTCAGGCATCTGGATTTGTCACTAGTATGGTTATGGATCTTGGAGAACAAATGATTCCTCTCCTAACTCAAGGTCTAGAGATGCTTTATGAAAGTGTATTTGCAACAGTTTTTGCAGCTACTGGAGGAAACTATGCTGCTGCTAGATCAGCAGGTCTCGAATCTCAAGAGGCAATGGCAGTTCCTATCCAGGCATTGCAAGAAGCATTTCCTTGTGTTATAAACAAAATTGCAAATAGTTTGTCTGGTGTTGTAGAAGCACTTCTAAATTCTGTTGTTGATAATGTTGTAAACTTTGTTCAATGTGTCGGTGATCAAACGATTGGTGTTCTTGCTAATGATATTATCGCCAAAATTGCTGAAGGTTTGACTGATGTTCTTGGTGGAATTGTAAAAATCTTATCATTCCTTGGTGGATTTAATAGTCCAGCAGACTTTGTAGAGAACTTGATGAGAAATACTGTTGGTGGTTTACTTGGTTTGGTTGGTGTTGCTGGTTGTAATGATTCTTTCCAGAAGGGTGAATATGGTCCTTGTAAGACTATGCTTGGTGTTGGACCAGCATTTAATCAACCCACAGACTTCAAAGGTATTATTGATGATGCCAATGTTAATGCCGCAACTAATTTAACTAATGTTGCTGGACTTGATTCTGAAGGTATTACTGATATTGTTGGCGGATTTGATATATTCAATTCAGCATCTAAAGAACCCGGATTTGTTAGCAACACTGGTGGTTGTTATACTGGGGCACCTCTGGTATGTGGACCACCAAAAGTTTATATCTTCGGTGGTGGTGGCGATGGTGCCGCCGCTGCTCCGATATATGGTTTCCCAGATACTGGTAAAGACACAGCAAGTATTATTGATATTGAAGTAACCAACCCTGGAAATGGATATTTGTATCCACCATTTGTTCAAATTGTGGATAATTGTAATCAAGGATATGGTGCTATTGCCAGAGCAACAGTTAAGGATGGTAAAGTTGATAAAATTTATATCTCTTCTATTGGTGAAAACTATCCAGCACCAGAAGTAGATCCTGTAATTGTCGATCGTGTTGATATTATCAATCCAGGTTCTGGATATGATGATGGTATTGTTACTGATAATCTTGGCAATGAATATCAGGTAGATACTTTTAATGGATCAATCACCAAAGTAACCCCCATAAATACTGTTGATATTGTTGAATTGCCAAGAATTTTCCTTAAAAAGGGTAGTGGTGCAATTCTTATTCCAAAACTTGGAAAGAGACCACCACAAGAAGAAGTCAAACAAGTTATAGACTGTGTAGTATAAAATGACATCACCGAAAATTTTTAATCAGTCATTTGCCGAACTATACGGTCCTAAGTTTGGTATCTATGTCAATGACCAGCAGATGGGTATTGATGGGAAGCAGGTATATTCATTTTATGGTGTTACTGATCAGAATTTAAAATCTTCGATTAGATTTAGTGAAACTGGTAATCTAAAGTTCAACAGTGATAAGAGTATTGAGATCACTGCTGGGGAATATAATGAAGACAAAGGTATAGATGTTAACATACAGGCAAGACGAGGAAATATTGTTCTTAAGGCAGACAGAAATGGTAATGTAATTATTTCTGGTGCAAATGTTATTGTAAATGCTGCCAAAAATTTAGACCTGATTTCTGGCAAAAGAACCAGAATAATGACTAATGACCTTCAGATTAGGGCAGTCAGTCATAGTATTAGAGGTCTGGATGGCAATGCTATTCCTCTTAACGAGCAATTTATTGGTCGCATTTATGCAGGAACACAGATAGGTACTGACTTCTTAGAAGGAACAACAGGTATTGATGGTTCTTTCGCTGGTAGTGCTATTGGCGGTGCCATTGGTGGTCCTGTTGGTGGATTTATTGGAGAAGCATTAGGAGGGTTATTCGGTTAAATCCATGTCAGAGCATAATAACGAGCAGATTTTTAATAATAAATCAACATTTACTCGCGATGTCGAGTTTATGAAGGATGTGTACATTTATGGTACACTCTATTATGATTTCCCAGACAGTCTAGGTTTTGGTGGAACCTCCATCATTACTGATGATATTACTGTTAATGACTTTGCAAATATAAACAATCTTTATGTTTCTGGTGTTTCTACTTTTGCTGGTCCAGTAGGAATTAATTCAGATCTTCTTGTTACTGGGGTTTCAACATTCACAGGACCAATTGATGCAACTGATCTTGATATTGATAATATTGATGTTGGTATTGCAACAGTTCGGGAATTATTTGAACTGAGAAATGATGATGGTACATTACATCTAGTAGGTTTTGCCGATGGTCCTAGAGCGGGCAGTGTTGGTATTGGTAGCACTCTTCCAGACAGAAGCATTGATGTTGATGATATTAGAATTCTTACCCATATATTTGACTCTTCAAATAATCAAGGTGGCGATGGTTATTATCTTTCCCGTGACGCAGTAGGAGTTCGATGGGTACAGGCTGCACCAGATGCACAGACTGATGGTTTCTTCGTTAAAAATGAAGGAGTATTAGTTGGTGTAGGTTCATATACAACTATGAACTTCATTGGTAATGTGAGTGGCGGAGACCTTGTTCACGCCTCTCAAAATGGCAGTATTCCTACTCAAGTTGATGTTACTATTGTTGATCACTGGGTTAAAAATAATTCTGGTCTTCATACTACTGTTAATGTTGGTATTAACCAGCAAAATCCATCTGTTCCATTAGATGTTAATGGAGCTGCTATCTTTAGAACTTCTATTGAAGTTGAAGGAACATCACAGTTTGATGATGTTGCCATGTTCAATAATACTGTGGAAGTTGATGACGCAGAGGTAAGAGTACACAATCAACTTATTGTTGGTACTGCTACAACCACATTATTCGCAGTAAATGCTGGTATCGTATCTTTTGCTAGGATTGCTGGTTTTGCCACAGTAGCAGGTTTCGCTACTAATGCCGCTAGAGCAGGTCTTGCTACATATTCTGATTTTGCTGGTGTTTCCACATATTCCGATTTTTCTGGTATTGCTACAGTAGCATTCGCAGCATCGTTTGCTAATCTTGCTGGTGTTGCTACTATAGCAGGGTTTGCTACTGATGCTGGTGTAGCAGGTTTCGCTACATTCTCTGGTATTGCTGGATTTGCGACATTCTCTAGTATTTCTGGTTTTGCTACAGATTCTGAAATTGCCGGATTTGCTACATTTGCTGGAAGGTCTGCATTTTCCACATTCTCTGAGACTGCTGGTTTTGCCACAGTAGCAGGTTTCGCTACTAATGCTGCGAGAGCAGGTATTGCCACATTCATTGAAACAGTAGAAACTTTAACTAATCAAGATTTCTTCATTCCATTTGTAGAAAACTCTGTATCTACAGGTATTGAAACTGTAAGAGTTGATGCTGGAATTAGGTATAATCCAAATAGTAATAAACTTACACTCGATGGTGAACTTGAATTAAATTCATCTCTCAGAGATGTAAACAATATAGTAGCAGATCCAGGAGTTGGTCAAACAGATTATAGACTAGCATCTGTTGGAACTGGTGTATCTTGGAGACCTGCTGGTGTAGAAACCAAGAATATTCTTTATGTAACTAAGAATGGTAATGATAATAATACTGGACTACTTGAAGGTGATGCAAAAGCCACAATTGGTGGTGCATGTGCTGCTGCACAGGATGGAGACACCATATATGTAAGACCAGGAACATATTTTGAAGATAATCCTATTGGTCTTAGAACTGATGTTTCTATCTCTGGACAAGATTTGAGACTTGTAACTGTCGTTCCCAACAATCCAGCAGAAGATTTATTCCATGTAAGACGCGGATGTTTGATTGAGAACATGAACTTTGCTGGTAACAGTGTTGCTATTGCTTATACTGGGGCAATGGTTGCTTTCCCACCATTAGTTGCTAATCAAAATAGTGGTTATGTTGCTGCTGGACCAGCAAATGAAGGTCCCAGTGGTAGATGGAGATCTCCTTATGTTCGTAACTGCACCAACTTTGCATCAGATAGTATTGGTATGAGAATTGATGGTAATCATGCTGACGCAGCATTTACTGGAACTAATAATCTTGGACAAGATTTAAAGAGTATGGTTGTTGATGCTTATACTCAATACAACCAAAATGGTATTGGTGTTTCTATTACCAATAGTGGATATGCCCAGTTAGTTTCCATCTTTACTATTAACTGTAAGATTGCTATCTTCACTAAAGCAGGCGGACAGTGCGACCTTACAAACTCCAACTCTTCCTTTGGTAACTTTGGTTTGTTTGCTGATGGTACTAGTGATGATGAGTTCACCGGTATTACTACTGGAACAAAAATTGCAGATGAGGATACCTATCAGGTATTTGGTGTCCGTGATACTCTTAGTAATGTTAGAAAACCATTTGATGGTCAAGGAAGTTTCTTCAAACTGAACCTAGACAACTACCCTGATACTGGAACTAAGTCTGGTATTGTTACTGAACCACTTAGAACGATTAGGGAGATTAGAGTTACTAATGGTGGTTCTGGATATAGTCAAAGCGCACCACCAGCAGTTACTGTATCGGGTCCTCTAGGACCAGAAGGTATCTTAGCAGAACTTTCTGCTAATGTTAGCGCTGCTGGAACTGTAAGTTCTGTTGATATCATTGCTAGTGGTAGAAACTTCCTTCCTCCTGGTAGTGGTTCTAATCAACAGGATATTGTTATTTCCTTTACTGGAACAGGTGGTGCTACAGCAGAAGCAATAACTGACCCTATTCTATTCACTGTTGACCGTGCTACTGAACCAAATCCAACCACTGGATTATCTACGGTTACTTTTAACGAATTTGTTCCATATTCTGTTGGCACTGGCGTGAGTATGTCGTTCCGTCGCCTCAGTCGTATCATCACAAGTTCTCACTCCTTTGAATACGTCGGTGCTGGTACGGACATAAATAGAGCGAACCCCTTCCAGGGTGGTGAACCTATTCCTGAGAATGAGATTGTTGCCATCAATGGCGGTCAAATTCCATTCACCAGCACGGACCAAAAAGGAAACTTTAGAATTGGTCAAGGTCTTGTTATTGACCAAACAACTTCAACGATTTCTGGAAGAGATTTCAACAGAGCGATACAGGCAAACCTTACACCATTGATACTGGCACTGGGAGGATAATAAGATAAGATGGCAGTCGCACCCGTCAATAAGTTTCTTACAGTTGCTGTCCCTGTTGCACCGGGAGAGCAAAAACTTTATGAGGTTCCTACTGGAACTGCATCTATCTTACTGTATGCACAGGTTGCAAATGTTGGGGTTGGAACCTATCCAACTGCTACATTAATTCATAGAAGAACTTCAAGAAGCACAGGAAATAGTAGAGATATTAGAGTAATTAAAGATATTGAAATCCCACCAAGCGATGCTGCTATTCTGATTGATGGTAGACTTGTATTAGAAAAGACAGCAACTACATTAGATGAATTATACATTAATGCCAATCAGACTGGTATTGGAACAGTCTATGGTGTAACTTATGATGAACCTGCAGGTGTTGCTACAATAACGACAATGAACCCACACGGGTTTAGTGCTGGAGACCAAGTAACTCTAGCAGGTCTTGCTTTTACTTGCTCTGGAAGCACTGGTATTACAACAACTATATTCCCAGATCCACAGCAGTCTTACACTGTTGACAATATTACAGATACTGTTGGAACATCTAGAACCTTTACTGCATTTATTGGTGGATCTCTTGGATATGTTCACCACTTCAATTCTGCTATTCATTATTTTGTCCGTGCTAAGCAAGATGCTGTTACTGATAATACAAGTGCAAAACATACTCCAACCTTAGCACAATATACTGGTGAGACTGGAGCACTGATTCTTACAATTCCTTCTCATGGTTTAACTGTTTCTAATACAATTACTATTGCTGATGAAAGTTTGGTATTTACTTGTACTCAAGATAATAATGCTACGGAACATGCTTATCCAAGACCTACAGACCCAGCTTCTGGTCAAACACTTGCTATCTCAGCAGTTACTGTAGATACATTAACTGTTAATGTTGGAGTTTCAACTGCTGGTGGATTGGTTGCACCACTTCAGATGGAATTTTTAGCCAGCATTCTTGAAAATACGACGGCGTAATAAGATATGTCAGAAACAAGGAAACCGACGCAAAGATATCTCAGTGGTAGAGTAAAGATTGCTGGTACTGAAGCATTAGCTACAGACAGACACCTTTATGTTGATCCTGGTCAAGTAGAACCCAACTTAGGTTATGTTGGGGAAAAGAATATACCAATCGCTGACAAATATTATAATCTAGTAACCATCGAGAATGGCGGTACTTATGATAGGTATTGGCAAGAAACTTCTGGATTAATACCAGGCGGTATTACTATATTTGATGAAGGCACTCAGGTTGGTTCTGCAAATAGTGTTACTAAACTAAACTTCGTTGGTGCTGCAGTAACTGCTACTGTAAGTGGATCAATTTCTACAATTACAATTTCAAATAATGCTCAAGTTTCTGTAGGAACGGAACCCCCTGCAGGTGCAGAGCAAGGTGACTTATGGTGGGAAAGTGATGTTGGAGAATTGTTTGTTTATTATGAGGATGCTGATAGTAATCAGTGGGTAGAAACCTCTGGTGGTAGTGAAACTGTAGTTATATCTGATGATCCACCCCCAAGTCCAAATGTTGGTGATTTATGGTGGGAAAGCGATACTGAACAATTAAGAATTTACTATGATGATGGTGTTAATCCACCAGAGTGGGTTTTTGCTAATCAAGGTGTTACTCAATTTTGGATTAAAAATGATACTGGAATTCACACTGTTGGAAATGTAGGTGTTGGAACTACAACCGCAAACGGTGCAGCACATCCTGATAATGAGTTTATTCTCAGTGCTGGTATTGTTACTGCCAATTACTATTATGGTGATGGTTCTAACTTAACTGGTATTAATTTTGGTGGTTCTGGGGGAAAATGGGTACAAAATGATGCTGGTATTCATACCCTATCTGCTGTTGGTGTTGGAACTACCAATCCACTATCACCAGTTCATCCAGATAATAATACGATTTTCCATGCAGGTATTGTTACTGCTAATCAGTATTATGGTGATGGATCTACATTAACTGGTGTTGGTGGATCAGTTGGTATTGGAACCACTGCACCAGTAGACCCAGATGCTGGTGATTTGTGGTGGAATAATTCGGATGGTAAGTTAGCAATTTATTATAATGACCATGATGGTTCTCCATCAGCACAGTGGGTTCAGGTGTCTGAAGGTCCTATGGGACGCCAAGGTTTCCAAGGTGTCCAGGGTGCTGCAGGTCCACAAGGATTCCAGGGTGATGTTGGTGCCGATGGTGACGATGGTGCTCAAGGTGTCCAAGGTGCTCCTGGTGTAGGAGCTCAGGGTGTCCAAGGTTCTCAAGGTTTCCAAGGTGTTCAGGGTGCTCAAGGCGTTCAAGGTGCTTCAGGTGCTGGCACTCAGGGTGCGCAGGGTATTCCTGGAACAAATGCTGGATTGGATATCTCAACTGGAGCACCATCCAGCCCACAAAATGGTGATCTTTGGTGGGATAATGATAATGCCGTCTTATCAGTTTATTATGATGATGGAATTGGTACTCCATCAGCACAGTGGGTAGAGATTAGTGCTGGTCCTGAAGGTCATCAAGGCGTTCAGGGTGCTCAAGGTGAGCAAGGTGCTCCTTCAAATGTTGCTGGTCCTCAAGGTGAACAAGGTTTCCAAGGTCGCCAGGGTGCTCAAGGCAGACAAGGTGCTACAGGAAATCAAGGATCACAAGGTCAACAAGGTGCTATAGGTGCTCAAGGGGCTCAGGGTGCTCAAGGTAGACAAGGTGCTCAAGGTAATGCTGGACCCGGTTCAACAGTTGCTGGACCTCAAGGTGAACAGGGTGCCCAAGGTCTCCAAGGTCTTCAAGGTGTCCAGGGTGCTCAAGGTGAGCAAGGTGCTCAAGGCGAACAGGGTTTACTTGGTATTACTGGACCTCAAGGTTTCCAAGGTGTCCAGGGTGCTACAGGTCCTCAAGGTGTACAGGGTGCTGCAGGTCCTCAAGGTCTTCAAGGTGTTCAGGGCAATCAAGGTGTCCAAGGTGCTCAAGGTGAGCAAGGTGCTCAAGGTAATACATCAGCTCAAGGTGATAAAGGTGGATTAAGATATACATTTGTTACTAATACTGGAACCAATAACACAAGTGCTGGTCAAGTAAGATTTAACAATTCTACTTTTAATAATATTACCATTTTAGGTCTTCATAATACCGATGCTGATGGAACTGACCAAGAGCCTTATATTAAAACTTGGGATGATGGTGGATCTTCAAATGATAAAGGTATCGTTATCATTAAGTCCAATACTAATGGTGATGCAACTTTTGCTACTTTTAGGATTACTGGTGTTGATAGTGGAAGTCCACTAGGAACTAGATCTAGATGGAGTGTAACACCTTTAAGTGGATCTATTCCCTCTAATGGTGAAGAGGTAGTCGTTGAGTTTATTCAAAAGGGTGATACTGGCGCTCAGGGTGCTCAAGGTGCTCAAGGTGTTCAAGGTGCTAATGGTCCTCAAGGTGTCCAAGGTGCTCAAGGTGTCCAGGGTTCTAGTGGTCAAGGTTCTCAAGGTTTCCAGGGAGTACAAGGTGCTCAAGGTTTCCAAGGTGTTCAAGGTGCTTCTGGTAGTGGGTCTCCTGGAGGCACTGGTCCTCAAGGTTTCCAAGGTGTTCAAGGTGCTACTGGTTCTGGTTCTACAGTTCCTGGTCCTCAAGGTGAACAAGGTTTCCAAGGTGTTCAAGGTGCTACTGGTTCTGGTTCTACAGTTCCTGGTCCTCAAGGTGAACAAGGTTTCCAAGGTGTTCAAGGTGCTTCTGGTAGTGGGTCTCCTGGAGGCACTGGTCCTCAAGGTGAACAAGGTTTCCAAGGTGAACAAGGTGCTGCTGGTGGATCTGGAGGCACTGGTCCTCAAGGTGTCCAAGGTGCTCAAGGTCGCCAGGGTGCTACTGGTTCTGGTTCTACAGTTCCTGGTCCTCAAGGTTCTCAGGGTGTCCAGGGTGCTCAAGGTGAGCAAGGTGCTCCTGGTAATTCGGGTCCAGGAAATTCTATTACAGTATCAGCTACAACGGACGCATCTACTTTCCCAGTTCTTGTTACAAATAGTTCTGCAGGAACTTACACTCCATTGGTGGGATCTGAATTTACATTTGACGAATCAACTGGTAATTTCACCGCCACTGGTACAGTCACATCAGGATCTGATATTAGTTTAAAAACAAATATTACTAATATTGAAAACGCTCTAGATAAATTGTGTCAATTGCGTGGTATTGAATTTGATTATAAAGAAAGTGGTAGGCATAACATAGGTGTTATTGCGCAGGAAGTTGAAGAAGTTTTCCCAGATCTTGTTATTGGAAATGACCCAAAAACAGTTGCTTATGGTAATTTGACTGCAGTTCTTATTGAGGCAGTCAAAGAACTTAGAGAGGAAGTATCTTCATTAAAACAAGAGATAAATACGTTGAAAGGGAAAATATAAAATATAGATAATGGCGGCGTTCAACTTTCCTTCTAATCCCAATCTAAATGACACTCACACCGAAAATGGTGTCACTTTTCGATGGAATGGTACAGTTTGGAGGAGAGTTGGTGATGTAGGAGCACAGGGTGCTCAAGGTTTGCAGGGCGAACAAGGTGCTACTGGAACTGGTAATCAAGGTGTCCAGGGTGCTCAAGGGGAACAAGGATCGCAAGGTGTCCAAGGTGCTCAAGGTCGCCAAGGTGCTCAGGGATTTCAAGGTGTTCAGGGTGCTGGTGGTGTAGGTACTCAGGGTTCTCAAGGTGCTCAGGGATTTCAAGGTGTTCAGGGTGCTGATGGAAACTTTGGTGGAGCAACATTTGATTATACTTTTGATAATGGAACTGCCAATGCTGATCCTGGTCAAGGTAGACTGAGATTTGATACTAATACAATATCTGCAGTCACACATCTATACATTGATGATGAGGATGATAATGGAACAGATATTACTTCATTTTTAGCAACTATTGATGA
>Ga0213860_10000284_pt1 | contig 20006 bp, 4 predicted proteins | sample PICome_3_FD_160118 | JGI IMG/M metagenome (GOLD analysis project Ga0213860, IMG submission 160118) | Coastal seawater microbial communities near Pivers Island, North Carolina, United States - PICO550 | ecosystem: Environmental > Aquatic > Marine > Coastal | place: USA: North Carolina | collected...
AAATTTTGATTAAGATTATTGACTAGATTTACATTATTTGTTCTAACTACTCCAAGATTGACGTTATTATCTGGAAGTTGAACTGTTCTAGACCACGAATCAACTTCTGGGAATATGTCAACTACACCATCATATACTACAATTTGGAATGGGTTAACATTTTCAACCTTGGTAGCAAATGCCTGCTCTAACCAATCAATCTCATCATAATTAAGAGTTAATGCTTCACCTGTTTTTTGTATATTGTCATCAATTAATTCAAGAGGAGTAGAAGAGAATTTATCCCCCTCTAAATCTATGTCAAACATAGATACATTGTCTTTTGTTCCTAATAAAGAATCTGAAGAGTTAGATGCAATATTTGGATTCAATGTTCTAGTTTGCTCATCTATTAAAGTAGTTGAGAATAAATCACCGGCATCTGATGCATCTGCAAAATCATCTACAAAGAATCCACTCTTAAATCTATCGTTTCCGTCAGCATCTCTAATTTGCAAGGTTTGAGCATTTACCTCAAGTAAAGAGAGTGTAGTAACTCTCTCAAGATTATCAATACGATTTTCAAGATCTCCAATATCTCTCATCGTATATCTTCTGCTATCAGTTAAAGTAATCTCAGCATCTAATGGATTATAAAGATATGCTGGATATTCAATAACTCCCAGTTCCAAGAAGTTATTACCCAAATCTTGTGGTGGTTTTGGATTTTTGGCAGATTCTCCTTTTTTGACAATAAATTTACCATTCTTGTCTAAGAAAACTTTGTCAATCCTTGGTAAATAGAATGTTTGATCAACAACAGATTGCTCATCAGGTGCTAAGAGTCTAAAACTAAGACTATTGAATGTATTAGATCTAGTAACAAAATCAAATGGAGATGCAGTTGCACCTGTTGGATTAAAAACTGCTACTCTAGGTCTAAAATCAAGAGTATCAGATGCCCTTATTGCCCCTCTTCTTCGTCTTCTAATATTAGGAATATCACTTGTAAATCTTTCCTTATCATAACTATCAACAGTAAATACGTCTCCATCATCATTTGATGGAACGGTATAATGATCAAAAACAATCATCAAACGTCTTGATGGTGCTTTTACACCTTTATTTCTCCTAATTCTGGAATAATCATAATATTCACTTTTTTGTCCTCTACGAAGTTTATATGAAGTTGTTATATCTGAATAATTTCCAGGAGTGATTGAATCTAATGTGGTTGTGATATTAGATTCTTCGAATTTTATTGTTTCTCCTATAGTAAAAGTCTTATTGTTTAAATAAACAACTCCCAAATCATTTCCACTACTAGTAGCTGCATCGGCAGGTATAGTAGTATTATTAGCAACAACTCTTGCTACGGCACCACTGGTAGATCCAATAATATTTTCACCAATTACTGCATTTGTTCCAACATTTGCTACGACCGGGAATGTGAAGACATCAAGAGTAGGATTTCCTGTATCTAAAGATTCATAAATTGCAATTACTTTAGCAACATCCGGATAATTCAAAGATATAGTGTTATCTTGAACTCTCAATCCAAAATATTTGACATAGGACAGTCCATCATTTTTTGTAGTTGCTATACCCGATCCAGATTCTGTTAATTTAGAACCACTTACCAAAATAATTCTACTTCTATCATAAGTTTTAGTTTTACTCTGAATTCCAGTCTTAAGAGCAGTTACATTAACAACATTATTAGATGAGTTTGTCAATCCCTTTATAGTTACTACACTTGAAGTCTGACTAAAAGCATCTGATGATAGAGGTGCGATTACACCACTACTGTTAGTCAAGGCAAATCTCTCTTGATCGAAATTGACCCAAGATGAATTAGTTGGTGTTCCAGTAAGGTCGGAAGTATTTACTGTAAGGGTATTGCCTGATATAGACTTTCCTGTTATTTGATCGATAAAATACAACTGTGAAGATGATAAGTCTAATGCAGATGTATTATCTTCTGGTAGTTCAGCAAACAATGCACCATTTCCTCTAATGATAGGTGCACCCAATCTTGCTCTGGTTACAAGATTGGAACCAGACACAAGAGTACCATCAAAAACACCAGCAACAGAAGCAATTGCCTCCAATTCCAACGAAGTTCCACCTGCTCCAACTACTTTAACTTTATTGAAAGTTTCTACTAATTGACCTTCTTTCTGATATCTAACAATAGTACTAGTAGAAATACCTGTAAATGGGATAGGTCCCATTGTCATCGTAGAAACACCTGCAGAAGCAACTTGAATCTTTACATTTCTGTTGCTAACAGGAATATTGAATGATTCTAAAATTGAGTTGGCAGTAAAATCTGTTCCGGTTGAGTGTGGGTTGGTTTGTTTTACTGATTTAATATTTTGTGTATTATATGCTAATGTGGATACAACAGTTCTACGAGAATTTTTCCCATTGATAACCAATTCTTCACCTTTTGCAAAATTGCCAGAAGTTTGTCTGACAAAGAAACGTGAACCAACATTATTTCCAGTTACAAATCCAGTTGCACCACTGCTTCTACCGTATACACGATCTGATTCTGTAACTGTAAGTTCATTATTTACAACAATGTCAGTATATGTTTGAATGTCAAAAAGTCTTAAATCAAAACTGGTTGCATCGTCTGTATATGCAGCATCAGTAAGATTGAAGGAATATACTCTTGCTTGTCCAATTACAACTCCACCTTGATTGAGTTGTCCATATAAATCAATAGTTTTTCTGAATGCAGGAACATTAGTTACTGTATTAACTCTCAGAAGATTCCCCATATTGAAAGGAACCGATACGTTCTTTATAGTATCAGTGTCTCTGGGTTTTTCTACATCAAGAGTGCTTCCTACACCCTTTGCAATATCATAACCACTAACGTATGCTTTACCCTCAGATATTTTTATGGATGCCAAATCATCTGATGGTACATTTCCCTCATCAGTTTTTTCAGTATCAAGAAAATTTCCGTTATTACCTAATCTATCGTTTAAAGAATCTTCTACATTAATGTCAAATGGTCTTACTGTATAGTTACCAGACTCATCAAAAGTTCTCTCTGCAAAATAATCACGAATTAAGTTATAACTTGTCTTGGTTGTAACTTTCTTTAGTTTACCCTCTCTAACTCTCAATAATTCTACAAAATTAGTATCATTTGTATCATCTAAACTTCTTTTCGACAAAGATAAAGTTATTCTTAATCTATCTGCTCCAGGAGATGCAAAGTTAGAGAATCCCTTTGCATTGTCATACAATGACTCGTCTTCTTTTGCATTAACAATAGTTTCTGAAATCTGAAGACCAATTCTATACGATGGAGTGTTAGTGTAATAATCTAAAAGAATTGTTTCTTGAGCAACTTTTACAAAGTAACCTCTAATAAAATAAACTCCCTCTCCAACAGAAGCTGCAGAACCTATAGCAGTTGATTCTGAAGAAATTGAAGATGCAAAAGGAGAACCTGCAACTATAGTAGTATTACCATATACTATATTTTCTGTGCTTGAAAGTGTTTCTCCGTCTGCAAATTGTGTAAACTCAAAATTTTCATCTGATCCCAAATACTTAACATATAATGTGATATATTCTACATCGTCACTTTCGGTTGGAAGAACAACTTTCTGTACTTTTGCTGTAATTCCAGAAATATCTCCTGTTATAGTTTTTCCAACTAACTTGTCAACATACAAAGAAACATCAACACCAGATTGAACCTCATTTAATTTTACTGCGTAAAATTGTCCATCAAATACGATGTTTCCTGGGATTACTACAGATCCCTCTTTGAACATATGTGTTCCAAACTCTTGCACTTGATTCTGAAGAATCGATTGCAAAGTAGTTAATTCCCTAGACTGAACGGGATATCCTGGTTTAAATAAAACTTTTAAAAAGTTTTTTGATGAATCAAAATCATCATAATATGGGCTGATGTTTAAATTTGTTTTTTGCGACATTTTTCTTTAGAATTCCAGAATAATTTTAACGTCTTCTTTTTGTCTAGAGTCTCTTGTGACAAGAGAACGATTATCGATGTAAATAACATCTCCCGTGTTTTTATTTATCTCTGGATCAGAAACACCTCCAGAAAAAGTAACTCCCAAACTAACCTGTTTGTCTCCAATTGTTGTTGTAATTCCACTAAATGCTATATCAACTCCAGCAGAGATATTGCCCTCAATATTTGCAGTTGTTGAAGCAAAACTAACAATATTTGCAGTTGAACTTGTATTTACAGAATCAGTTTGATCCGTAGTATTTGCAAATGCTCTTGATCTATCCTGATAATACTTTAAAACTTTTGTTTCAGTATCATATGATGCAATATATCCTCTTGCTTCACCATTTGCGGTAGTTTGAGATATTGCTGCTCCTACAACTGGTGTTCCTGTATAGGATTGAACTAACTTAATTGCACCTAAAGAAGAATATTCATTAGCAGTATAAATTGTTTTTGAATTATACTTTTCTGGATTTTTTACAATTCCAATTTGAGCAAATTTTGTGTCAGTTGGAAAATCTTTTGTCGAATCATCAAATCTTGAATATACAAGAACTCTATCAGAACCCAGTTCGGTATACACATCATATCCATGTCCTCTAGATGGAGGAATGATTGGAATGAGTTTTGCTTGATCTCCTGCAGGAATTGTAGTATTGGAAGCATGTTGGAAATCTACGATTCCAAATGTATATCCAGATCCACCAGCAACAACAGTTGCTTTTGTAATAGATCCACTTGTATCAACTTCAATATTTACTTTTGCTCCGGTTCCATCACCCTTAATATCATAAGTTCCTGTAGTATAAACACCCTTTCCACCATCAGCAATATAGACAGTTTTAATTTGATTGTTATTTACAGTAGAATCTCCAGCGTCTCTTATACTTTGTATTTGAAAGTCTGTTGAAGTTGCCCAATCATTTGGAAGAACGATATATTCGGTAGAATCAAATTTAATAATATCACTTGGTGAGATAGTAAACAAGTATTTCCAAATATACCCATCATTGCTTACTCCAGCAGCTGAAGGTTCCAAATCAGTAAAAGTTGGTTCATCCTGAGAATTATTTCCAGTGAGATTTGATCCTAAACTTTCAATAGGACCATGAGAACCGTTTTGAAGACAAATATAAACTCTAAAATCTTTATTCACAACAAAATAATTACTATCATAAAGCCTTGCAGACTGTGCATTTGGTGACTTATTTGATCCACTATAATCATGTCGATACATATCGTATCGAGTATTCACTGTCCAAGTAACTTTTCTTACGACTCTTCTTACATTGGAACTGTTTAATTTTTTTCCAAATAATGCAGTATTTCTATAATGACTCAAATACTGTTGATTATCGACCGGACTTGGAGGCGTTGACGGAGTGTCCCCCCAAGTCGTGGTTCGTCCAAATCCAACAGGACTTCCAGTCTCTCCTGGATTAGAAAGACCAAGAAAAACATAATATGAGTTATTTGCGTCCAATACAGAATCTACAAAATTATTAGCATTCGCAATTCTAAATTGGTCTGTTACTATAGCAGCCATATTACACAGTTTTTAGATATTTATATTGTTTAGTTAACTGTTTCTGGAAGTGCTCCAGTTTTTCTAAGTCCTTCACCCCTTCTTTGGATTGTTGGGAAGGTTGATAAACCAACATCAACAGTTTTTCCAGTAATTCCAATAGAAATTGGATTATTTGATCTAGTTATACTAGTAAATAATCCCCAAGAGAACTCACCAACAAAATCTCCCGTTGAAGAAATACCTGACAGATTCGTGCTTGAATCAACATTACAAGTTACAATACCAACATTACCACTAACACTTATCTCACCAATATAATAAACATTATCCAAGAATGTTGTTCCAATACCAACAACAGCAGAATTAGATTCAATGATAGATGTAACTCCAGTACCAATGTGAGTATTTCTGATCATTATTGGATATCCAACCTGAAGGTCACCTCCAAAAGTTGCTCCCCTATCGAGGAAGAACTTGAGTGCGGATGGATGTCCACCCCATCCACTAACTGCTTCAATACCAGTTATGATTCCAGAGAATCCTTTGACATCTGCAATAACTCCAAGAGATTCTGTAGTTGGGTCTGGTAAAGGAACAATAGTATTTGGAGCAGAACTGTAACCAAGTCCAGGATTTGTTATTGTTGTTCCGGTAAGCACTCCACCAGCTCCTACCGTTGCTGTTGCAGTAGCAGTTGTACCAATACCAACACCAACTCTAAATGGGTTCTGGAACTTAATGTTTACTGTAGATCCAGTATATCCACTTCCTCCATTTGCAATTGTAAGTGCATTGACAGATCCATTACCATCAATAGTTGCAGTTATATTTGCAGGTGATGGTTCTGTTGCTTGATCAACAAGTAATGCTGTAAGTGCATTATAATTTGGAGGTGGAGTTCCCATATTGTAAGTGAAGTTACTTACATCATCTACGAAGATTCTATTATCTGAGGAATCAATATCAAAAATAACTTTTGCTGTTGGGTATACCTGAGCAATTGTTGATTTTCTTGTTTTAGGAACAATTCTACCGTTAATTTCTTGATCACGTTTTTGTTTTGTCCAATAAAGTGGTTTGTCGTTAACTTCATCAATTCCATCACCCAAGTAGAGGTTAGTTTCGAATTTATCTGATGATGTAACATCAAAGACTATTCTTGGATTTTGAGTTTTTGTTGTACTAATAAGATCATCTCTGAATAACTGGACAGTATCTCCTTCTTCAATTGTAGGAATAATGTTATCTACAAATACATCATCCAATCCCCTTGTTCCTCTATAGAAGAATATATCAATAACGTCAGTTGATTTGGGAGCAACAGAGAACGCAAATGAGGTTCCACCATCAAATGTATAGGCATCTCCTGGTTCTTGAATAACACCGTTTATAATGACAAGAAGTGCATTTTGGAGTTCTATTCTGGAGTTTTCTGGTTTTTCAAAACTCAACAAAGATCCATTGTAGAAGAGTGGGAATCTAACTCTAACTCCATCCTGATAGTTTTTGATCGAGTCAATAAAGTCAAGTTCTCCGAATTGCCATGATCCAAAATTATCATTGAATACTTGCAACACTTCAAACTGCAACTCTGATACTGGACTGGAAACATTAATGTCAGTTACAAGTCCTACTGGTGAGAATTTATCACCCTTTCTGAATGCATATCCATTTCTTGCAATATTGAAAGAATTTACATTGAAGTAAGTTGATCCTACTCCAACAGTATTACTGGCACCAACAATAATGTCCAGCAATAATCCATCCCCAGTATCTACAGTTGCTCCAACACCAAGTCTAGAAATACCAGTTATTCCAAGTCCAGCATAAGATGGTTCCGATACAAGTATCTGTGGATTTGTATATCCAGTTCCACCATTAGTAATATTGAATATTACTGTACCACCTATACCTGCAGTTCCTGTGATTGCTGCATTGGAACCATTAGGGTCTGATATGGTTACATTTATAGGAGTCAAGTGATTATAACCAGATCCAAAAGTTCCACCTGTTATTCCCGTAGTAAGACCTGTTATAGTTCCACTACCATTAATAGTGGCAGTGACAGCAGCACCGGCCAGAGGTGCATATCCAAGTCCTCCAGTAAATCCGAGAGAAACAATTACACCTCCTCTTGGAATGTCATTCTGATTAACATCAGACTCAGAAATAATAACATTACTGCTACCATCTGTTCTTATTCCGGAGAATCTAATACTACTTACTCCTGGAGAAGGAGAAAGTGTTTCGATAATGCTGAAGTTATTTGATGGATTGTTCTCTGTTGTTGGTGTTTGGAATATTCCATTAATGAATACAACACCATTTCCACCAGTTGTTCCGATACCAGAGGTATTCACCCCACTAACTGTAAGAGTATGAGTTCTCTCCTTTCCATCAAATGAAGAGGATACATCATCATAAACTTGGTTTGAAGAATAATCACTTCTGAGGAAAACTCTACCAGTAAAATCAGAAGTTTCAAATTTCAAGTTTCTTTCTGTTCTGGTAATGTTAGAGTTTCCTCTAGGTGGTGTAATGAAGTGAATACTGTCACCAACAATGTTATACGATCCTTTATATACCCTAGCAGCTGTTGCACTAGCATGATTTGTTGCCGCAGACCCAACAGAACCTCTCTCAACATTAACAAGAGGAATTGTGCCTGTATTGGTTATAGGACCTGTAGATAAAGTACCAAGACCAACATTGATAATCTTCATATATTCGTCATCAACTTCCAATAACTCTAGTGGATTGACCGAACTAATATCATTGAGGGGGAATGTTGTTGCTGTAGTTGAAATATTGCCATTTAAACTTTTAGCAACATTTGTGAACAATAAAGGATACTGTGCAATATTATCCAATGTGATAATTGCCTTTTCATTTCTCTTCGACATTGCAAATTCATGTGCATTACCTTCACCAGAAGAAGTGAAAGTAACCGCAGTTCCAGCAGTTGCATGTGCTTTTGTAGTTGCAATTTGGAAAGTGTCCTCAGTTACAACAATCGCAAATACTTGTGTTGGAAGTTGTGCTTCAATAGATCCTTGTTTGTACATCATAGGAGTTGATCCAACACCAACAAAAGTTGACCCTGGAGTGTATATCAACTCTTCAGTATTACTGAAGAAGTGATCTTTGATAGTGAATACTCCGGTAGATTGATTGAGAGTTGTAGAATCTTCAGGATCAACAGTCTTTGCGAAAATTGGAGTAGTATTTGATCTAAGTACAAAGTCAGTTCTATTAATTCTATCTCCATTTATTGCGAGATATTGTGAAGTATTTAAATCTTCGATAGAATTGCCAAATACTAAAGATGGTGGTTCATTGATAAAATCGACACTGGTGTAGAAACACTCACTGAATGCCTTTATTTCTGTATCTCCATTGTGATTTGCATCTGGGTAGAATTTGACCAGAACATTATCACCACTAAACTCACCACCAAAGGTTCCAATACCTAAAGTACTACCTATTGAGATGAAAGAAGATTGTTGAGTGAATACATTGGTTCCGTCATGAACCATCATTAACTGATGAACTGACTTGGTAGTATCTCCAATACTAACTTCCACTAAGGATCTTGATGAATCAAAAATGTTCTTGTCTAAAGTTAGGAATGCTGTTGAAACTCCAGCAGTTGTGGTTGTAAATCCAGTTTCATATGTTGCAGATCTTTCTGCACCAATTGGTTGTGTTGGCAGTCTATACCTAAACGTTCCTACACCAACTGCAGTTGTTCCAAATCCAACAGTTCTTGTTCTAAGGACAACATCCTCAGCAGAATCATTAAGATATGTCAGACTGACTATTCCAGAATTTACAGTAGCACCAAAGGAACCGATAAAGTTACTAGAACCAGAAATTGCAGTAGTGTCAAAGTAATATTCTGCAAGATTAGTATCATCTCCATCATGTGTTAAATATAATTCAACAAAATTAGTTTCACCACTCACTTCTTTAGTAACGAGTGCATTTACATATAGTGCAGTAAACTTATCAGTTGAAAAACCGATGACTGATTCTGTAGTATTAATAAGAACTGTTTGAGCACGACTAGTTAAATCTATGAATCCTATAGATGATGTTCCAATTCCGATAGTAGAATTGTTAAATTTCTTCTCAATAAACTTAATATCATATTCAGTATCATATGGATCTTCTGGAGTAAATCTTAAGAAAGTAACTCCAAACTCATCTGTTTCTAAACTAAAATCACCATATTGTTCATCATTTTCGGTTGTAAATCCGAGACCTACATTTACCAAAGATTGTTTTTCCAGAACAAGTTTGTTACTACTAACAGAATCATTTAAAAACACTAAATTTGTCAATTGAATATGATTTTTTCCACTGATATCACTTACTTTAAATATGTAATTATTATAGAGACTAGAATCATCAACTTGTAAAATATCCTTATATTCAAAAGGTTCGTCATCGGAACTGGAGAATTGATCTTGTATATCATCAACTCTCAATACTTTATTTGACTTGGCTTCAGTGTAATTTGTAAGTCTCTTTTGACTCAATCTTATAAATTTAGATCTATTACTTAAAACATCAATATCTTTAGCATAATCAAAGTTGTTGATAGTATCAACTCTCTTTTCATCAATATAATCTCTAATAATTGTTGATATTTCTTCAGTTGATGTAATTCCAACTCTTTCATCAGAGTCAGATATGACTTCAGTATCTGCAAAGTTTTTGATACCAATGCTATGAACTAAACTATTGACTGGTGTTCTGATATCTTTCCATTGCTGTCTACTCTTAATAGAATATGAAAGATTTTGATAATAATCATTATCAGGTAAAACTTGATAATCTTCATTCAGTTTTCCAGTTTGTTTCTCCCAACCCTCTTCTTTTCTGTTGGAGAATTTGATTTCATAAATTCCATCATAATTTGTGAGAGTTTCAACAGTTGCAATGTTTCCAGATGTTTTTCCTGTAATTATTTCACCAACAGAAAGTTGATATGAACCAAATACTTTAATCAAACCAGTATTATCAAATCCAATGACTTCTAAGTCTCTCTCTATACCGTCAGATAAGAGTTTTTCACCAACTTCAAAATTGGATATTATTAGTTCAATACCGAATGCTGGATACTTTGTTTTATTAACTACAGTAGCATATGAAGATGTAATAGTCTGTGCTATTCCCGTTTGAGTTGTTAATCCAGCCAGATTAAATGTAACTTGATCATCATTAAGACCAGGTGTCAGTTTATTTTCATATTTTGATACTGTAAAGAATTTAAACCCATAATCACTAGCATTAAATCCAGTGCCATTCGAACTATACTTCGTAATTCCCTCAACAAATACCTCATCATTTACAGCAAAAACATCTGTACTAAATCCGGCAGAAGGAGTCGTTAGTATACATGTAAATATACCAGTATTATCAGATAAAACTTGCTTAACACTAACACCATTAGTATTATTAATTGCAAAAATTTCTGCAGATTGATCAGATATTCCTTTTGGTGGAACATCAATCAATACCTTATTAATTGAACTACCAGATAATATTGGTCTCAATAAACCACTATCCAATTTCGTTCTAGTATTGTTGTTTACGACTATTAATGTTGGTTCTCCAACATATCCAACTCCACCATTCGTAACTGTGATAATACCTACAGTGTTTGTATCTTTTAATGTAATTTTTGGTGATATGAAAGCTTCTGGTTGGAGAGTTTTATCGGAGGAATATTCAAACCCTTCATTTACGATTTTTGTTTCTATTACTTTGCCAATAGTATTAGTCTCCAACGTTGCAAATAAATTTTTACCGTTAGACTTATCAACACCAGTAAACATCGGAAGTTTCTTATATCCAACTCCAGAAGAAATTAAGTGTATTTTATCTACTGCTCCAGATGCAGAAGTTGATTTAGTAGTGTACTCTAAAGCATCACACTCGGAAGAAGTGTAGGAAAGTTTTTCTGGAATGTTCTCCAAAGCAATTTTAAAAGTTGTGAGTCCAACTTCTGAAATTTCATATTCTTTGTTGTATACACTATCTACAAATAATATTTCAGAATAATTTTTAACTTCTTTATCTGATGTGCTGATGAAACCAGTTTTTTCTAAAGAGTAATAAAGTCTATCTGGGAAATTGGATCCATGAGAAAGAGTGAAGGTTGCATTTGCAGATCCAACTGTACCAGAACTAGATGTATTAAATGTGCTACTATTTCCAACGGAAACAAATTCATTCTTAAATTCTCTATCGTAGAATACTTTAAATTCATATCCAGTCAAAGAAGAATCAGAAAGGTCAAAAACAAGATTGTTATTTTTTATAGATTTAATTCTTGGATTGATTTCAGAAATAGTTTGAGATGCACCACCAGTAGATCCAAAACTTACGATTACTGGAGGATTGCTATTGGTATTTACTAAAGTTTCACACAATTGAATATTATCTTTTGTGTAATTATAAACATAATATGATCCTGTTTGAAGTCCTGATATTACTGTATCTGCATCATAATATACCTTATCACCAGTTTGGAAATCATGTGAAGGAAAATTAATAGTCGACATATCAGCATTGACTGATACGGATGAGAATCCTATGGGATTAACTTGAATATTTTCAGTGTTAGAATTTCTATTTAATCTAATAGCAGTAGAAGTACCAATACCTACAGAGAGATTTGGTTTTACATTGAGTGTTACAAGGTCACCCTCAGACAATCCGTGTGCCGAAGAAATTGAAACAACAGAATTAATTCTTCTAAACACACCACCAACGTTATCATATCGTTTTAAGAAGGAATAGTCATCAGTATTATCACCATTCACTCTAAAGTAAACTTCATCACCAGTTAAAGTTGTTTTTATACCAATAGTGTTTGGAGACTTGTTAACTGCATATACAAAGGTTGGTAAATTGAAAGGTGTTCCTGTTGGAGAGGTAGAAATTGAAATTGCACTATTAGATCCTTTATCAAATTCGAGTTTCTGATTAGTTTTGAATGGATGATTTGGTAAAGATATTCTTTGAGTCGGAACAGATCCGGTAATAGTCTCATTACCAAAACTGTATGTAACTTCTATTCCAATTCCACTAGTTATTCCAATACCAACCGATTCAATTGGATTGAAATAAACACGATCCGAAATCTTTGATTCAAAGAAATCAACTTTTTTATCAACTAAAAATTTAACCTGATTAAAGGTTACTGCCATTCCTACGGTATGTGCCGTGCCTGTAAGTCCTCTTTTGACTCTAATAACATTTTTATCTGGATATAGATTTAGAATTTCTAAAGTTTCTGTTCCAATACCAATAGTCGAATTTACATCAGGACTGATTATAACACCTGAAGGTATATTTGTTACATAAATTTCTGTGCCTCCCGATCCAACAGAAATTTCTGTAGTTAAACCAACATTAGGAATTGATACTAGTTCAATTTTATGATATCCATTTAATTTAGAAGATTCGTCAGGAACATTTCTGATATCATTTGTATCAGTACTATCATATTGTTTTGTTATGGAATCTACCTTGACATAATCATTATTGGATAATTTACTACCAGAAGTTCCGGATACGACTAGTTCAACTTTTTCATCATTTCTCCAAATAAATTTAACTGGAGCAGCATCTAGTGTAGTCTCAACACTATCAACTGTTTTTCCTTTCAACGAGGAAATATTAGCAGTCAGTCCTCCACCACTAGTTCCCGTATTATCAAACTTTAGTTTCTCACCTACTTTGTAACCTTCACCAGAATTTAAGATATTGATTGAAGATACCGAACCTTCACTAATTGAATCGACAACAATCTTTTGTCTCTTGATTTCATTACTTTCAATGATAAAATCGTTATCTGCAGTTGGTTCCGCAATTCTATATCCAAAAGTATTTCTTGACAGAGATGAATTATTAAAATCAAAGGTTTGATCCAAAGATCTATTCTCTTCTAATGTATTTGATCTATATTCATCTCCAATAAAATATGGAAATGTCGGATCTCCTGTGGTTGGATTTACTGTTGCATAATATGCATAAACTCCATTTGGAAAGTCTACTGTTTTTGCAAATCTTCCATTATACTTATCGAGATCACCATTAACAGAATCATACTTATAGTCTTCTACAAAGAAACCAAGAGGGAATGAAGAAAGTGGTGGTCTATCTTCAATATTAGATGCATCTTTGAGATAACCAGAAGTCATGGTTTTGATCCCAGAGTTAATATCTGTAGGATCTAAAGGTGCATAAGAACCGTAAATTGGGTTTCCATCATATGCCCATCCAATAATTCCTGAAAGATTACTAGAAGTATCATTGAATGAGTTTCTTAAAATATTAAAATAACCATTTACAGAATATGAAAGATTATCATCTACATCTTTTAATTGTTCTGTTTGCTGCTCGAACGAAAGTTTATCTACATAATTGACTGAAAGTGATCTTATAGATGTATCAAAAATTTCTCCAGAACCATTTGGAATTACGTTTACTACAGTTGTATTTGAATATCCAATGCCAGGATTTACAATATTAACGGCAGTAATTTTTCCATTGCCAATTTCTGCTCTAAGTTTTGCACCACTCCCACTTCCTGTTGGGTCAAATACCTCTAACTCTGGAACTGAAAAATATTCTCTTCCACCAAACTGTAAATTTACGGAATTAATGATACCAGAATTAATAATTGGTTTTACTTGTCCTTCTTTACCAGTTTTTACAGTAAGTGTTGGTTTCTTTTCTAAGTTTAGAACTTCAGAACCATATTTAGTTCCTGCTTCATAAACATAAATCTCTTCAATACTACCCTTTACGACAGGTGTTAGAATTATATTATTAACCTGTGTTGTGGTTCCAAGTCCTACACTATTGTAGTTTAGGGTTAATTGTAAATCAGGATACTTGAACTGTTGGAAACCAGTTCCAGTAGAAGTGAATTTTATAAAGTTTTCTTGATCAAAGTTTGTTGTAATGGTTGCACCAACACCGGCATCACACAATCTGAATGAATCGGTTGAGTCGGTTAAAACAAAATATTGAGTTGACTCTGATAGACCAGAAATTGTTTGTGGCTGAGTGCTTCCTAATCCAACCACAGCAGAGTATTCTACAACTTCACCATTAGAGAATCCATGGTTGGTAAAATTAATAGAGAAATCTGAAGTAGAAATTCCTGCTGGTTTTACTAACAGTTTTCTATTTGTAAAAGATCCACTATCAAGAACTCTAACTTCCGATAAAGTTTTCTTTGCCTCTCCAGTTTGAAACTTTTGAGTTCCATTTAAAGCAGTAGTTCCAAAAGAAATTGTATTAATTCCTGATGTATAGTCTTGAATTGTATTGAATAATTTTATGGTTGTGTCATTATCTACCTTTACAATATATGTTGCATTATCAATCAAAGATGATAAACCTAATCCAATACTGACACTTTCATTACTTAAGTTTTTATAAACAACTTCATCACCACTTTGTAAGTTGTGATTTTCGATAAAAGTCAGTTGTGAGGTAGTTGTACTAATTCCACCACCATCTGTAGTTGCTCTTGCATCGAAAAAGATATCTCTCTTTCTTAAAATGGTAATTGGATCAAAACTTCCACCAGATCCATTTAAACCACTAGAAGTTATAGAAAGAATTTCATTAATATCAAAATCTTGTTTATCTACAATAACTTCTTTAATTTCTCCCTTTACAACTGGTTGAACTAATGCAGTAGTTCCAGATCCTGCAGATACTTCAATAAATGGAGGATTGATTACATCAAAATTAGATCCACCAGATAATACCTCGACATTTTCAATAGGTCCGTAATAGACCTTATCAAAAGTTTTATAGTTGGAAATTTCAACACCATTAATCAACATTCCGGTTGTTCCTGGAGTTGTCTTCTCTCCAGTACCATTTGCAATATTTTGATTGAGATTAAATTTCTTAAATATCTTCTGTGGGTCTATTGTCTCTGATCTTTGTTCATATAAAACAAATGTATGTGTTTCTAAAGTAGTCGTTGCAGACTCAAATTCAATTGCATTTGTATCACCAGTAAGAAAAGATAAAGCAGTAAAAAGTTTAATTTTCTTTGGATTTGAAGAAGAAACTTTTACGAAATAAAAATCATCAACAAGTCCTTTCAACCTCTGTCCAGTTGGAGTATATTTGACTCTATCACCACTAACAAATGGAACATTAGTGTCAAATAAAATTGAGGTATATAATCCTGTGTCTATATTAACATCCTGGAGACTACCAGAAGTGGATGAAATGGATGCTTTATTTAATTGTCTGGATATACGATATGCATAATCAGTGATAAGATTAGATCCTCTTACTCCCGATGAAGGCAATGAATTGGATGCAACATAAGCAAAATCACCATCTACATATAGATTTTGTATATCTGATATAATTTTTTCATTTCCATATTTGAAATTAACAGAAGTACTAGATGCTTTGTTAATCTTTCTTCTTATTGAATAGGTATCGGGAGAACTTACAAAAACAGTGTTGTCAAAATTTGCAAGTTCTACTGTTTTAGATCCTGCAGCAATCTCAGCTGAGACATATGGTTCACTAGAAGTTGCAGTTGGATAAACTATAGTTCCTGAGAGATCAATAAACTCTACAAGGTCACCCTTTTTCAATTGAGATCTATCAATCTGAGAAAATAAATCAACGTTCGCACTATCAATTTTTTTAATTTTTGCCGAAGAACTAGTATTATAAATCCACGAATTTGCAAAAATTTCTTTATATGTTTTATTTTGTTCTGGGTTCTTGATTAATGTTCCAACATTTTTTACGGTTATTTCTTGACCTTCATCAACAAAAATATTTTTAGACTTCTGTACGAAGTTGGACAAGACTCCAGTTAATCTAAGAACTACTTTCTTAGTTGTGTCTCCCTCTTCATATGCAAAATAAGTATCGTCAGAGTGAATATTGTCAGTTGCGTTGATATCACTAGTTACACCAGAACATTCTAAGAACTGATTAACACTCTTATTTGTATAGGTGATTGTATTGTCACCAGAATACATTGTTCCAGATTCTGGGAATCCAATTGTAGAATCTACTGATATTACAGAAGAACCAACACTAACTTTTTCTAAAACTTTTGATGAAGGAGTAATCTGAAAATTTCCTTGTACGGAACTGTTTTCATCAAATCCTACAAACAAAGAAACTTTGAAGAACTGTTTTTGATTTCTAGTAAATGATTCTACTGCAGATATTGATGCATTTACAAAAGCATCAGTTGTTTTTGTCAAAGTTTGACCAACAAGTTTTGTTGGATCACCAGAGATAACTTCAGCAACACATACTTCCCTTCTGATGAAGTTCGCATCAGAAGGTTTTGTTACATAATCTTCTAAGTTGATTATACTTGGAGTTTCTCCATACAATACGTTAAAGAGTATTCTAAAGGAATCATCAGTTCCTTTAGACTCATAAAAAGACCTTGCTTCTTTTATAAAGTTCCCTACATTTATTTCAGAACTTAACTCTCTATTTTCAAATCCAGGTGTAAATGTAGATTTGATTTTATTATAAAATTCCTTTAAAAATAATGAACTAAGATTTTGTATGGTCGTACCACTATTATGAGATGAAGTAGTTGATGTGGAAAATACCAATTCTTCATCATTCAAATTCTCACGATAACTAGTAATACCAGAAAATCCACGAACACAACCAGTAAAAGTATTTGTTGTTAGACCAGTGTATGTTATAATCTCATCATTAATTTTCAGTAATCCATATTGATTTGGAAATCCTTTTGTAGTTGGTACTGTTATAGTAGTATCAACAGTATTAATATTAGAAGATAATGTTGTAGAACCTACAATTACTTCCGGAGTGAGATTGTCTACCTTAAGGTATTGATCTAAATTTTCTACTATATCAACAGGACCACCTTGATATTCTTGAGAAATATAATATTGCTTAAGAAAATCTACTGCCTTTGGACTTTCGTCCAAGACAAACTCTGGCAATTGATTGGAAACTATATCCTGAATCTTTACTCTTGATTCAATTCCAGTCTGTATCATATTACTCTCTGATTAAACTTCCGTTGGAATAACTTGACGTATAGAAATCTCTGTTGAAAACAGTTCCAGATATTTCATCACCTGATGAAATAACATCCTTAATCATATTTATTTTAGTTTTTGAGATATCCAAATTGAGATAAAGATCTCTCAAACCAACAACGTCATTTGATTCTGGGAATGCCTGAATCTCTATAACGTTGTTTGGTTTTGATGTAGATGTAATATTTACCGTTCCTAAATTAATCTCACCATGAATATAATCAACTGTTCCCGCAGATTTTGCCACGACCCTAATTGATCCATCTGGAAGGTTTTTAACAATTGAAACAATTCCAGTTTTCTTATCTTGATTTGGAATATCTGTCAGATATACAGTGTCATTATCACCAGCAACTTTAAATCCTGTAGATTTTATATTCCTTCCATTTTCTAAAACGTGGAATTGATTTCCGAAACACAGTTCATATTGTGCAAATTGGTTCAGTAATGCTACCAAGTTTCTCCTAATTTTAACTCTAGATATATTTGACGTAATTGCAGTATCAGTACTGTCAATTGTTTTTAGTGCTTTACTATATCTAAACCTTCCACCAAACTTATTGAGATCGGCAGACTTTGAGTAATTTGTAAGTGATTGGGATACTTTTGTCTTTAAACTATCCGGTGTGGTGACCATAGAGTCATTATAATAAACAAAAGAATCAAGTTCAACATACAGAAGTTTAAGATCTACGATTTTTTGATTAATACCTGAAATTGAATACTGCTTCAATTCAGATAAGATTCTTGATTTATTAAAATCTGATACAAGGAAACCATTCTTTGGTTTAATTGAAATCTGAACTGTACCAAATTGTGGTGGATCTAACTCTTCACCACCAACAATTGATACAGAATCAGTATCTGAGTAAATTCTTTTTATGATTGATTCATAGTCACGTCCAGTAACTGCCCTATTCTGTGATGAATAAGTTCTGGGAGCAAAATACTTAATTGAATTTAAATCTTCAATTTCACCACCATTACGTGATGCATTATTTGTTGTTATTGTAAAAGGTTGTGTTGAAAGGTTATTTCCATCAGAATCAACTATTTGACCGGCAAAAGAAAATGCTTTTGCACCGTTTCCTTCCTTACCACTTGTCGTCACATAATTTATGGTTATAATCTCACCTGTCTCAAGTTTTCTACCAATTAATCCATCACCGAACAGAAGTTCATATTTTTCGTCCTGAACTTCCTGAATCAAATAAGTATATGAAGTCGAAGTAGCATCAGTAATATTATCAATTAACTTATATTCTACTCCCAGACCATTCTCATTTTCTTTTTTCACATATACTTTCATGGTTGATGTATCAATGAAAGAATTATTCAGAATAAATCTTTGATCCAATGAAGCATCTACGGTAAATTTTTTGGTAATATATGTCCCTTCTAATATTTCTAAGTTACTAAACGTTGCCGTTCTTTGTTTAATATCAACACCACCAACAACAAAATCAGTTACTGTAGTTGGTAACTGAACATCTTCTATTATTGAGAATGTATATGCAGTGTCACTTATATCAGCAACGGTAACCAATCCTCTCTTTAATACAAATGTTGGTGTGGTTGTTCCCTGTGCACTTACTGTAAAGGTTACAGATGCCTTTGCAGCAGTTCTAGAACTCGGTACATACCCAATGTTCCTAGCAAGGGATACAACGTTCTCACGGAGGGTTGCAGAGTCCAAGAAGGACTCATTAACAACCATGTTAGAGTTGAATGCAGTTATATAAGTGTTGTATGCTAGAGTATCGAGCAATACAGAAAAGTTAGAACCTTCAAAGTCAAACCCAGAAAAATCTGAATTTGCACGAAGATAACTCTTTATTGACTCTTTTATTTGATCGAAATCTAGATCTGTAAATTTTGTAAAAGGCATATTATCTGGTTGCCTCTAATAGGAACGAATATTCTTGTGTCGGAAACTCCTGTCCAATGATGTCAAAAATGACATTTACTTCAAATTCATTTCTATCCGGTCTAGGAAATACTTGAATTTCTAAATTATCGACTCTTGGTTCGAAATTTTCAATTGAAGTTTGAATTTGATCAGCAATCACAGAGGCAGTACCAAAGTCAACGAAGTCAAATAAACTTCCTCTGATATCAGATCCAAATAATGGATTAAAAAACTTTTCGGTAGGTATCGTTTGGACAATATTTCTCACAGACCTACGTATCGCTGCCTCATTTTTGAGAACACGTAGGTCACCAGTAATAGGATGTGGATCAAATGATAAACTAATATCCTTAAATGCTCTAGATATCCTCCGATTTGCCATTTTGACTAGAGTTTTCTGACTTTATTTATACCCTCATTCCTGAAGATTTTCTTTTTTTCCGTTCAAATCATCATGCATGATCTCTTGGA
>Ga0213860_10000285_pt1 | contig 20002 bp, 14 predicted proteins | sample PICome_3_FD_160118 | JGI IMG/M metagenome (GOLD analysis project Ga0213860, IMG submission 160118) | Coastal seawater microbial communities near Pivers Island, North Carolina, United States - PICO550 | ecosystem: Environmental > Aquatic > Marine > Coastal | place: USA: North Carolina...
TTGTCAGTAACGTTTTGCAGATTTGTTGTCTGCCCAGCGACAGTTGTAACATTTGCTGATATGCCAGCGACAGTTGTTACGTTGCTCGATATACCAGCAACCGTGTTGATGTTACTGATATTTGAGTTGACGTTATTTATTGTTGTTTGGTCTGAGCTAGTTGGCGTTGTGCGTAGCCACGTAGTCGTACCTAAGTTGTACACCATCATTACATTGTTGGTGGTGTCATAGAAGAGTGCTCCATCAATAAGCGCGTCCCCGTCGTTGTCTACTGTAGGATTGCCGCCTGATGTAGATTTTGCACCGAGGTATCTATCGTCAAAGCTGTCATAGCTTGCCGCCGCTGATGTAGCTGAAGCCGCCGATGCAGTAGCCGAATTCGCCGAATTAGTTTCACTAGTAGCCGCTGCCGCCTCAGAAGCAGCCGATGCAGTTTCGGAAGCAGCCGCTGCGGTAGCAGAACTTGCCGCCGCTGTAGCAGAAGTTGCCGCTGCGGATGCTGATGTAGTTGCAGATGCAGCATCTACGATAAGATCATATTTTGCGCTGTTGGCATTCGTTGTAAGAGGCTGCGCACCAGAACTGGTATGGTCTGCGTTAACTAGAAAGATGTTATTAGTGCTTGTGTCCTTGACAATATCACGCGCAACATACGTTGTTGACGTTGCCCAGTTGCCTTTAAATGTGCCAAGCTCTTGCGTCACGGAAAGATTGCCACTAGCATCGAAACTAAACACTTTGTTAGCCCGGTCAGTGGCAGAAATAGTAAACTCTGAGTTTGATATAACGTTTGTTCGTGAGCCTTTAATAGCACGACTAAGTTCTTCTTCATGTTTTTGCGCCATAAAGGTTAGCTTGTCTAAGCTTTCTTCTAACGATTGCGCCGGGAAGGGATCATTCGGAACAAGATCTAAACCTTGCGTCAAAGGTTGTTCACGTATGATAACCACCGTAACACCGCTTGCCGGGGCAGTGCCAAACACTACGTTACCACCACTCGCCGATCCTACACCTGTAACTGTGTAGTGTGTTGTTATCGTTTGCGTTGTTTCCGTACCGTCAGCTGCACGTAAAATAACTGTAAGATCGTCTTGATCAAAGATCTTAAACGAGTAGGCAAAGGTTGTTAACGTGCCGTTGCCGCTGTATGAAACTTTATTTGTACTACTAGATACTGTCATAGCAAATCCTTACTTTGCGCAAAAATACCATATATTGTGGTTGTTGTGTAGTTGTTAATTTCCAAAAATGTTTTCTAGTCTTGGTTTGCGTTTAGGTGCTGTATCACCCGGTCCCCACCAATACGTTTGTCCATAGTCACGCAAGTATTTTCTTTCTACTCTGCGAAACTTTTGTTGTGCTTTTGGATCAGTCATTAATTGTAATTGATCCCAAACCTTACGTTCTAACGCTAACCTTGAATACCACAAAGAAGATCCCGGTAAGTATCTTTGTGTAAATTTCACAAGATCACTTGCAACTTTTGGATCAGTACCTGTTGCAGCATCAACTAAATTTCTACCAGTTAAATTATATAAATCTTGCCCAAAACTAACAACTGGTCCAGCTAACGTTTCTGCAAAACCACCACCATACCTATTTGTTCCAGACGCTAAGAAATCACCAAATATCCCTAAACCACCACCTTGCAATAACGCAGCTGTCCAAAATTTAATTGTTTCTTCTGTATCGCTAAACATATCACGCGGATCTCTACCTTTTGCAATCTCGCGTAACTGTAAAGCTAACGCACCCATTAAGGTTGTAGAAATGATTAAGTTTGCAAAATACGCACCTTTTGTTCCAGCTGTCGGCATATTAAATCCACGCATTATATGCGTGTTGTAAAGAGTTACACCAAAGTTTTTATACATTGCAAATGATCTAGCCATTTCACCCCTAAAAGTACCCGGCCTTGCATCACCTGTTAAAAATGTTCTGCCTCGTAATGAATTAGAAGGCACTGCAAATTCTGTTTCAGTATTAATCATTTCAAGAAAACGTTGTGATATATTTTCTCGCAATCCTTCATCTAAATCAGTACGAGCAGCTAAATCGGATGGCCTTATAAATTTAGCGCCCTGTTCGTCATATGGTTTTGTAGATCTAATAATATCCCACTGGCTTTCGTTAAGATTGTATCGTTGCATAGTATTTCGAAATGCCGGGTCTAATTCATCAAATTTTTTACTAGCATTACGACCTACAGTACCCATAAACTCCATGCCAAAAGCCCAACGGCCAGCTGTTGTTAACGGTGATAATAAAGAAGCGCGCATAACAAAATCAGATATACGCCTTGTTATTTCTGGCCCAGACATATCGCCAACAAAACGCATTTGCCCAGCTGCTAAACTTGTCCAACCTTCAGCGATTAAACCAGAACTTATAGCTAGCTCACCTCGCTCTTTAGCGTTTAATGGATTTAATTGTTCTAAGTATTGTTTCAAAACTTTAGTTTGTGGCAAACCAGTAAATTGTCTTGCCATGCGGTTAAAATTTATATCTGTCAAAGCTGCTATAGCAGTAGATCCAAGTTGTGCAGATTGAATTACTTGACGCAAACCAGCAAACGTTGATGCAAAAAATCCATCAATAGGCGCATTATTTTTTCCTGTAACAGCTGAATATAATTCATCAATGTTTGCATTTGTTTTTCTTGCTTTGCTTTTTAATTTTTCATTAGCTGTTAATTTAGCCTTATTTGTTAGCGTGTCTTTTATAAAAGAAACGGTTGCGCCCGGATTAGGACCAAGTATTTCTAATAACGCAATATCACGCGACATATTTTCTATATGGCTAATCATTGTATCAAAGACATTTGCATCACCATATTGTTTTTGATACTCAAACCATTGTTGACCATTTTTAAATGCTAAAAACCTATGATCTTGCATCCTATTGCTTAATGATTTTCCAACTGTAGATCGACCGGGTTTAGCTTTGTTTGCACCTTCCGTTTTAATGGTTTCATAAACTTCACGTAATGCTAACTCTAAACGCCCAGCATCTCTAATAAACGGCAAACCTGTTTGTTCATCTACCATTTTTTCAAGATCTAGCTTATCAATAATATCGTCGCGCCATTTATTATAACCAGCTTTAACTATCTTTGCTGCGTTGTGTCTTTGCGGCAAACCCCAATCTGGGCGATATGGTATGTTGCCACCAGCGCGATTAAATTTTTTACGCAAAAACTCAGATACTTTTTTCCAAGCCTCTGCCATTTCTTTAGCGCTTCGGTTTTTTGTAGATGTGCCAAATATTTCTTTGGTTAAATCTTCAAAGGTTGCTTTTTCTCGTACTTCCCCAAGCAAATTACGCCGATACGTACTTAATATTTGCGGTATTTCACTATAAGCCAAACCTTTAATAGCGGCTTCTCTTTGCGTAATACTTGAAAACTTAGATATTCCATCTTGCTCAAAATGCGCTAATGCAGCTGCAAACATATTTTCACGACCTAACCGATCTTTATATTGGTTCATGTTTAAACTTATTTGCTGCCATGCTTTTGCTTGTAATAACTTTTTGCGTTTTTTTTCGTATACATTTTTTTCTGTTGCTTTAAATGTATCACGTCCAGCTTGTTTGCTAGCGGCTCCCGGCCCCATTGTTTTTGCGTAACTATCAAACAAACCTTCGTATATGTTTAACATATCAGTAGCTTGCTTATCAGTAATCGTACCTTCCGCTTTAGCGTTTACTATACATTCTCGTAAACTCATAATGCACAATCCCTTAATCTATCAAGCATACGTTGATCCTGTACAAACTCATCTTTTAGTTGACGAATAGTTTGTGCTTCTGCTATAACTTCATCGGTTTCATCGTCAATGGTTCTACCTGTTGGAACTTCAAAATCATCGTCAAAGTTGACTTTTAAATCATCTAACAATATACTTGCATCAGAGGTATCCATGCGATTTTTTCTTATAGACGGATCTATACCAGCCATAGAAACATCACCGGGTTCTATGATTGGCCTTTTCAAAGGTTCTTGGAGGCCAGTATCAGATAACCGTATACTTTCTGATGAACGCTCACCAGAAGTTACACGTGAAATTGTGTCTTCTCTTACCGCTAGACTTGGCGCAGATATGCCATCTGATGTTTGATTATTAAGTATTGTTACCCAACCTTTTGATAGATTGTTTTTTACTTGACCGTATAACTCAAGCATATCATTAACGGCTTTTTCTCTATCTTCTAGTTTTTCTTTTCTATTGCGAGATATATTATATAATTCCGTACCTTTCGCTTCTTTTGCCTCAAGCATACCCGGAGGCCAAATTTGCACTTCACCAATTTGATTATCATCAAATATAACCATTAATTTGCGGTCAAAGTATCCTTCGTTTGTAAACTTTAATCCTTCGTCAACAATTTTATATCGTTTAGCTAATTCTTCTACAAATTGATCTGCAATCTCAGGAGTATCCGCTACAATGCCGCCACGCGCTGCGTCAGTTATTGAATCAAGATCACCACTGTATTTATTATTAATTTTTTCTTCTATGCGCTCACGTTTTTTTGGTTTAGCTATTTTTTGTTTTGCACCTACTCTTTGACTAGCTTGTGTAATTAATGTTGTAAGTTCTGCATGATTATTTGCTGCTCTAGCAATTATTTCATCTATACTTGCAAAAGCTTGTTGATTTTTAAGTTGAATTTCTAAAGCTTTAGCTTCTGGAAAATCTAAATCATTTAAACGAATTATCTGTTGCTCTGGAATTGGAATAGGCGTTCTAGATTTTTCTTTTAAATTATCTTTAGTATTTATTGCGCCCATTACATCGTTATCTAAACCGCTTAATTGTTCAGCTTGTCCTTCACCGAACATTTCACCGAAAGCATCTAACTGTTCTTCTTCTGCATCTGATCGTACAGTAGGGATTTCTTCTGGAGTGTCGAAATTGCGTCCAACATCGCTAACCTCTGCGCGATCAAACTCACCGTCTGAAATCGCTCGTCTGACATCTTCGACAAAGCGCGCTGTAGCGGCGTTGTAATTTCCTGTTTCTTTTGCTTGTCGGGCTGCGCTTGTAAGCGCGTCCGAGAGACTGCCTTTGCGGTTTGCTTGGCTTTGGAGGAGCGAGATTGCTTTGCCATCGTCTGATGCCCTTCTTTCATTTGCTAATTTAGCTAATTGATTACCTTCATCTTCTAATCTGTCTGCATTTTTAATTAAATTTTGGAACGCATTTTTATCTTTTCGTAATTGTTTTTGCGCCCGATCTAACACCTTTGATCTTTCAGAAAACAAACTTTGTGTTAATACTTGTTCTCCAAATAAATTTTCTTGCGTTTCAGTAACAAGGTCTGTTTCTCTTATTTGTCTTACTATTGCTTCTGCTTGAAACGCATTAGATGGTTCTGTCTTTGCTAAAACGTCTAACGCAGCTTTTTGCATAGCTGGATTATCAGCCATCAAACGACCAACAATTGCAGCATAATTTGGAGCAACTATATCATTTTTAACCATGCCCCACGCATCATTAGAAAGCATAGATAGCTCTCTTGCTTGTTTAACAAATGCCGATCTTGGTGGTAATGATCCAATTTTATCAGGGGCTAATCTAAGTATTTTTGCCGCATCTACAACATTACCTGATCCCATAGCAATATTATTTAATGCGCCTAACACAATTGCATCATCAGGTGTTATACCATCAACTTCTCGTATTCTAAAACCAAGCATACGAATTTTTTGAGAAGGATCTTTTGCCATAATGCGTTTAGCTAAACCTAATCGCTGATGTCCGTCTGCTATAAACAAACGACCATCGGCATACTCATAAACCATAATGGTCTGTGCCATCATAGGGTTCCATTCAGTAACGTCTTTTAAAGCTTCTGTAACGCCAAACTCGTCACCACCCTCTTTAAATTGAAATGTTCTTGCATCTACTGCAATTTGATTTGGATCAAATTCTTCATACATCCCACCTAAATTTGTAGCTTCGTTTAAATTATCCGGCACTTCGATTTGCGATTGAGTAGTTTCTGAAATATTTGGCAATTGACCATCGTTAAAAGCAATTGTTGCTTCATTTAATCTTGCTTGATGCTCCGCTTGTCCTAATGGTGTTTTTTGCAACGGATTGCTTTCAGCTGAAGAAGAAGCAACCTCTTCTAGTATTTCCGCGGTTTCTTGTATTTCCGATTTTTTTGTTGTTACTTTGTTTAAAACGTCAACGCCTTTTTGGGCTTGCTCCATTGTTAATTTAATTGTATCTGCGCCAACTTTTATAACAACTGGAAAAGCACCACCAATAACAGTAGCACCACCTACATTAGTTACAAAATCTTTCCAATCATAATCTAATCCAAGACTATCATACCATTCTTTGACAGCTGGTTGTTGTATAGCTTCTACCGCTGCGTTTGTTAAAGCTTCTCCAATTACAATACCAGAAAAAGTATTTTTCAATCGTAACGCTGGTATAGCCATACTCAATTGGTTTATCGGATCTTCTGCACCAGCTGCTAAACCACCTATAAATCTTGATACTGTTGGGCCAACGCCCGGTGATCTTTCTGTTATTTCAGCAAGTTCTGCTGTTTCTTTAGCATATTTTTCTCTTGCTGCTTCAGCCCATGAGTTATCTCTGTCTTGATCTAAAACAGAAACAACTAATTCTTCTGGTAGTTTATCCCTGTTATCACGTACATAAGTTTCTACTTCTTTAACGTAACGATCATAAAAAAACTTTTGATTTATTAATGGATAACCTTGACCTATTTCTAAAATATTAGGGCGCAAATAAGAACCGGGATTATTAAAAGATTTACCAGTAAGATCTTTTATCTCTTCAACAATAGGCTCCCACGCTTCTTTTATGTAACGCTCTTTTGACGTACCGCTTTGCATAAGGCCAGCATCGAAAGCTTTAGAAAAATTTTGTATTAGAGTGCCTTGCGGTTTATTATCTCTTTTTACAAGAGCAAAAGACGCTGGCTTTACTTCGTTTGGTAAATAACTAGCCATCTTTTTTACTTTCGTACTTTATTTTTGCCATTGTTTTTAAATTATTTACAATAATGTCGTTTACTATTATATCATTCTCTTTTGCCCAATCGCGTATATCATCGTTTGTTAATACATCTACAATATTTTTTATAGAAAAATCATTTTGCAATTCTTTTAAAACTTGCGTAGTGTAACGAGCTTCTTTTTTCTCGTAACTTTTTTTATCGTATGATGGCAATTGCGCTAACTCATACTCACTTAAAAGAAAATTTCCATTTAATTTTTTAGTAGATTTAGCTACTTGTGAGGTGTCGCTATCATTTGTAACTTTAGTATCTTTTTGATTTACAAACTTTTCTGTTTCTTCCGCCACACCTTTTGCAGTAAAACCAACTACACCTACTTCTTCAGAAAGTTCTTGTTCTTTTTGTGCTTCAATTAAATCTTCTATTGTAAATCGTATATCAACATTGTCAGTATCAGTCATAATGCCAAAATCAGTAGCGCCATATTCTCCACGTGTAATTGTGTACAGTATTCGACCGTTTTCACGGCCTATCGCAGTAAAAGTATAGCTTTCATCGTTTTTAATTGCATTAAACAATTCTTCATCTATCAATCGTGTTTCATCCGACACTCTTGAGTTTTGTGTAATTGAACTAAAATTGTCTAATGTAATATTTTCTAATGCGTCTAAAACTGTTTCTTTATTTACATTAACAGGTAATATTGTTGTACCAACTTGACCACCGCTGCCACGTAAATTTACAATTCCAATGCTTTCTACATTGTCACCACTTTTTGTATTAGCACCAGCTGCAATATTAACTGCTTTTTGCCATAAATCAGCTTGATAAGATCTATCACCTGTTCTTGATATAAATTCAGCGTAATAAGCTAACGCTACTGTTTTAACATTCTTTTTTAATTGAGCGTTTAGTTTGCCCGGCAACATTTCATAAGCACTACCAATAATGTCAAACATTTCTTCTTCTGCAATTGCCATATCAACGCCCTGTATAGGCGATCCGTTAGCTTCTATTTCTTCTAATCCTTTAAAAACAATTTCCGCTTCTGGAACTAAACCGTCTGACATTAAGCCAGCTAAGTGACTTAATAAAGGAGCATCATCACTTACTTGAGTAAATAAATGTTGTGCATCATTACCTAAAGCTTGTTGAACACTCATTATAGCATTAAACTTTGTTGGAAAATCCATATTGTCTAATATGTTGCTAAATTGAATTACTTCACTTTCATCTAAAATTTTTGGTTGCAGACCGCGTTGTGTACGATTATATAACGCATCTACTTCTCTGTAGAGGCTATTTCTTAGCTTTAAACCGTCCATTACATTTTTAACAGATTGCTCACTAGAAAAATCAAAGTTAATTCTTTTAAACTTACCAGCTAATAATCCGTTTTGCTGCGCAACTTGATACGGCGTATCGTCAATTCTCTTTTGAAACTTTGTTTGATAATCTTCTAAAAAACTAATTACATTACGCTGACGTTCAGTTTCGGTTCCTTCTGCGCGCAAATCGTTTATATACTTTGTAATTTGGTTTGGGTTCATTTGCCGTACTTCATTACGTGCGGCAGTAATAGCTACTAAATTTTCATACCCATCAGTTATTACTTTTGCTTCATCTGGCGGTAATATTTCAATAGCTAGTTTTACTTTTTCTTCAATAGTATTAAAAGTAGGCAATGAAACATCAAACCCGTCAGTAATTACTTTCTTTGCTTCTTTAATCTCATCCTCTGCACTTTTAGCAAAAACTTCTTGAGTTTTAAGTAAATTTTCTTCTTCTATTGTTTTGCCATCAATTGCTTGTCGCGTAGATCCTACTGAGTTTAAAATCTTTGCCCGATCTTCTGGGCGCAATCTTTTTAGTAACTCGACTTCTATTAGGCCATCACCACCAGCATCAATAAGTTCTTGCAAATCATCATCACGCAGCGCTTTATGTATTGCAGAAAACTTTGTTAATGGCTTGCCACTTTGGTCTACAAGTTTTTGTAACCGTCTATACGCAACATTATTAAGTAAAGCATACTCTTGTTCTTTTAAAGCAGTTGGATTAAAATTTAATACAGTTGATAGTTTGTTGCTTTCCGCAGCTGCTTCTTGAAATTGCAAATCAAGATACGCTATTGTTTCAGCAGCAACAGCTTGATCTTCTTTGTCTTCTAAATATTGCCTATGAGTAGCTTGCGTATCTGCTTCTATTTTCTGGTCAATAACAGTTCGCAATCTAAACCGTTGTTGTAACTCTTGCCTAGAAAACGTTTCATCAAATCTTTGCAATGCAGCGCGGTCAGTGCCAACGCTATCACGCATTTTTGTACGTATGCCCTCAACAGTTTTATCCCACTCAGGATCATTTCCATCTAAAACGCCCCAAGGTTTTTCTGACTTACTAAGCCTGTTGTACTCTTCTGCTAACTGTTCTTGCGTACCAAGTAACGCATTGCTTAATTGTGCCTCACGCGCCATTTTATAACGCATTTGCGCAAATTCACCTACTTGATTTACGACTTCTCCAAACACGTTTCCTTTAGCTAGTGCTTGCTGCACATATGGTTCTGCCCTCATACGCGCAGTCATAGAGCGACCCGGCGCTTGAGTAGCAATCGAACCTCGCGCTTGATACCTTGGTATTTTCATTTTTTCACCTTAATCAAATAAACCAGCCGAATAGCCAGTACGAGCCGCTGACCCAAAACCAGAAATAAGACTTTGCATACCTTGTGCTCGTAACGCACCAGCTGATGCGCCACCCTCCATTCTAGTAAGATCAGCCGTAAGCTGTACATTTTCTTTTGCATCAGCAATCTGCATTTGTGTAACGCTATCATTAAATCGGTTTACAGCCATATCGTATTCAAACTCTCTTGCGTTTTGCCTAAGAACACGCATAGGCGTTCCTTGTGCAATGTCTATCCCAGCATAACCATAGTTAGCTATTACCGATCCTTGCTGTTGAGAAAACCTAAATCTATCAAGTTTTTCACGCAATAAAGCATTTGCGTTTAGTATTTTGCTTTGTTTATCAAGAAGGCCAATGTCTCGTTCAATTAAATCAGCATTAAAGTTTGCAGCTTCTTGCGCTTTTTCAGCGGCTCTATCAGCTGAATTTTTTTGAGATATGCCACCTATTATCTGTGAGCCACCCATTATAAAAGCAAAAGCATTAGCAGTCATTTTATATTAACCTTTTTGCAAAAACATTTTCTATATGCTCAAACCCAAGACGATCTAACAATTTATCAAAAGGTTTGTGTCGTTTAACGTTTATCATCAAAATAGATGCGCCGTATTCTTTTAATTTTTCTTCAGCAAATTTAATAAGCTTCCAGCCAGCAAAACCTTTTCTATGTTCTGGCGCTATATAAATTATATCATTCTGTGCAAATATGTGGTCTTGGTAGTGTAAATTAGGAGCTACCGAAACAACAAAATACCCTATCATTATACCGTCTTCTCGCGCTGTATAAATTTTTAACGCGCCTATACTTTCGTATTTTTCATACATATCCCAATTAGGATTAAACTTTATTATATCCTTATTTAACGCTATTTCTTCGTAATGCCTTATAAGCAACGGTATAGCATCCGCTTTAGCTTGGCTTAATGTTTCTTCTGCGTATACTACCGTCATTTGTCAAAAGTGTTTAGCCTTGGATAAATTGCTAATACTGTCATTGGTAGCGGCTGTGTTTGACGTACAAATATTTTTGCATCGTCATCATAGCCACCGGGAAACTCTATTTCTTTGTCACCAGTAAATAATGGTATAGCTGTATCCATATCCATAGAACTATCTCTAAAAAATATTCTATCTAAATTATTAGCATCTGGCCCTACTTCAATACCTACTGTTTCATCTAAACGTAATGTAACCGCGTGTATTCTTTTTGGTTTACCTTGTGATGTACCGTCTACAGATCCAGCCTCTAAGCGCAATGTTTGCATTTGGCTTGTGTAACCAAACCCTATTGCCCCAGACGTAATGTCAAAATCAAACGTAACACCAGCGCTAGATACTGTTTTATCAGCGTGTGTTGCGCCATTAGCAAGTATAGAAACTGCTTCGCCTTCTAGATGCTGCAATCCTGTTATAGAACCAGTTGCGCTTCCAGAATACGACAATCCACTGTCAACAAAAAATGCTGTTGTAGAAGTGCTGCCAAAATCAAAATCTTTCATTACTTCTATATAACGTTTTGTCTGACTGTTAATAGTACGCTTAACAATCATGTATAATTCATCTTCGCCGCTGTCTGTCGGCAAACTAATAATACTTTCTACAACAGCTTGACCGCTGCCGAAGCTACCACCAATCACATGCTTATGCCACGCAACTACTTCTTCTTCCCTTCGGTACGTTAGACCTAGCAATGTACCATCTGCACGTAATGCCCATATAAGGCTCTCAGGCTCTTGCTGATACGCAAATGCCGTAAGACCGCCCTCTGTTAGATGCTCTGCCAATATCGTAACGTCAGGAGCCGCATACCCACCTGTATCCACCTCACCAGTATACTTAAACTCTCGTACCTTGCGACCACCACGTTGGATAAACAACGTTAAATCTGCAACTTGTACAGGCTCGTCGTTTGTACAGCCATAGTTGCTATACTTACGAATAACTGTTGTTGTTGCGGTAACCGGGCCACCATTTGTTGTTGTTAATACGTATTCACCGCCAGATGTACCGATAATAAGTATTCTAGTTGCTGAGAGATAGCGTATAGCGTTTACTTTGTTTGACGCAATTGTATATATTAAAGCATCGTTATCTGCGCCCGATCCTATCGTAAAGTTTTCGTAATCCGCTGATTTGCTAAAAAAAAGTGTTTGCGGATTATTATTAGTCGCTGCAAAAACAAGTCTTTGCTCAAAGAATGTACACACCGATGGATTGTTATCGGTTCCAAATAAAGCTGGCACACTAGCAGTTATTTTTTTTACAGTTCCCCCAGAAGACCACGCTGTATAATTTGTAGTGTCAATATCGTTGCCATCTATATCTTTAAGCGTAAAAGTGTGCGTTGTTACATTTGCAACAGTAAAATATTTATCATTTAACTGCGTCATACCAGTAATGCTTTCAATCAAAACAGCATCGCCATTTGCATAAGCGTGTGTTTCATGCACCGTTACAACGCCCGGATCAGCTTGCGTTATACCTGTAATAGTTGTCGCAGTCTGTGGTTCACCTAAATAAATAGCGTCTAATGTCCAAGCATTATGATCCGTACGCAATAATGTACGCACCTGATAGCTAGGATGCACCAAATACATAATATCGGCTGACTGAGCAAACCTTATGTTAGGTATATCCGCTGTTAGGTATGGCGTAGCTATCTCATAAATTTTATCAACGCTTACGCCGCTGTCGTATGTTGTGAAATTTGTAGTATCTATTGCAACGCCAAACAAATCAGTAAGCGTAAATGTATTAGTTGTAACGTTTGCTACTAAATAGTTTCTAGCAGTTAGCTCTGTCATAGCTGATGTGTTGTATAAATACACTTCATCGCCGTTGCTCAAACCATGACTACTACTTGTTAGAACACCGGGGCTAGCTTTTGTGATTGCACTAACTGTTTTTGCACTACCTTCTAAAACTTGCAAACCATTACGCAATACACGCATATACTGATTTCCAAACTCTAGCACATAAGTATCAGCTGTTTTAAACTCAAACGGTATAAGTCTTGTTTGCGCAGCACTATTTTTTACTTCACCTAGATATTCCGTTCCCGGTCTACGTGTAACGCCGCCATGCGGCTGAACAATCATATTGGTAAGATCTGATAGACCTTCTCTGTACTTTGAAATAGAAACACGGCCTTCAAGCCTTGGCGATATTTCACCAGCCGTAAAGGTACTGAGAGCCGGGGCTGATCGAGCCATTTAGAACCTCGCCTCAATGAAATCATTAGCTTCAAGTTTTTGTGGCGCTCCTTCTGTGCCATCAACAAATCTAGCTTCTTTAAGCTTTTCTTCATACAAAGATGCAGTAACTTGCACCATTGTAGTCGAGCCAGTAACTGAATACGCTATTTCCATAGCCAACCTTGCAGCTAAAGCTTCAATTAAATTAGCATCATACTGTTGTGGATCTGTTACTCTAGAAACATATTTTATTTTAGCAATAGCTTCATCTGTTAGTAATTTACGACCCTCAATCACAAACACCGGGCCACCTGTATTACTAAACATATTATCCTGCGGATAAGATAAAGTTCCGTTGCTAAATTCAATTACACGTAAACAATATGGATCTGTAGGTAGAGTATATTGATACGCATATCCAAAATCAGGCGTATCACTTTCTCTTGCAAGTTCAGTTCTTTGTATCAAACAATTCCAAGGGTGCGCCCTAAATACTGTATCTCTTACGGACTCGTACCTTTGATTGATTATACGCGCTGGCTTACTGTTTTCATCAAGCGCGGTAATATTTGTAGCGCCTAATGTATTAAGCGCAAAATTTGCAATATCAACTGTACTAGCCATTTAAATTCTCCATAAAAAGAGGGGGCGCAAAAGCGCCCCACTCAATTAGTCAACTACATACTTGATGGTTAGCTCTACAGTACCAGTTCCGGCAGCGCCGCCCATAGTAACCGTAATCGCAACGCCATCTTCATTAGTATTTGTCTCTGTGCCTGAGCCTAGAGCCAAAGTAGCAAGAATGTCTACCTTCTGTGCAGATGTAGACGCAGCAGCAGCTTTATATGCAGCAGCAGATGCAGATACGGCAGAACCGTCAGCGTCTGTGTGTGCAGCATAACCAACTGACAAAGTTGTAGATGAACCCATTGCATCATGTGCAAGTGATCCTTCTAGCAATCTTGCGCCATCTGGAAGAATAAACATTTCAATAACGTCACCAGACGCTAATGAAGATGCTTCGTATGTGCCATGAGCAACGCGGATACGTCCACCTAGCTCATTTGCTTTGTTCATCACGGCTGGAGTAGCGCGTGAATTAGTTCGCTGTGTCGAATAAACAGTAGCCATTTTTCAGTCTCCTTATTCGTTACAAGCTATTTCTACTACTTTTTCTTCTTCCATGCGAGTAGCACCGACAGATTGGCAGTAGTAGACTTGGGTTGCATATGACTTGTCAGCACGTTCATCAATGCGCGCTGATGGCTCTTTACCAACAGCTAGTTTGATGCCATCTGAAGCAAACGCAATAACCTGACGGTCACTGTTACTATCAGTGTTCAAACGATTTGACACGATAAAGTTAAAGCCAACAAATGTGTTTAGCTCACCTTGTGCCAACGCTTTGACTGTGTTGAAGTCGGATGAAGTTACTGTTGTGTTGTTTAACAAATCAGAAATTTGTTTTGGTGACACAACAATATGCCGTGTGATTGACGGATCAACAGAGTTTGCGTCTAAGATCTCTTTAGCGCTTAGAAGCTTTGCTATTGTCAATCCAGCAGATCCATGAGCAATTTTCTGGCCTGATGGAAGCGCTGTAGAAGTAGCACCCTCTTTACCAGTGTTTGCAGTGCCAAGAGCCGCTGTAATGATAACATCATCCATAGCACGGCCCATAGCAGCAGCAGCTGCACGGCTGTAGGTTGAAGTCGGATCAGCAAGTAAGCGCACTTTGTCTTGATCATCAATCAAGTCAGCGTACTCATAATCTGACATTGTTACCATACGTCTGCTATGTGGTGTGTCCACCAATGGCGTATCCGCATGGCGCGAAGTGCGTAGAACAGCTGACGCTGCACCTACTTGGTCAAAGAAAGCTTTCTCGCCATTCACGCTTTCTACATCTACTGCATCACGCAGCAACGAACCCATTTGCTGTGATAGCATTTGGATGTTTGCAGAAAACTGATTGACAAAAGCTGTAGTTATTTGAGTAGACATACTGTCTCTCCTTTACAGTTTCGATTAAAGTTTGCTGCGCTTGGTTATCCCTTATGGGGCCGTGCTACTGCTTTGGGCAGCTACTCCGCTTGTCTCACAAGCTTGACGTTGTGGGCCTTTCGGTTATCCACTAGGTAAATTCGCGGAGCCTTAACACCTCTGCGACTACCTTATCTTTATTAGGATGTTTTGCATCCCAATATGGACCTCCCGGCACTGTAAGCTCGTCTATTTGACGCTGTGCCTCTTCTGGGGTCATAACTAATTCTGTTGGCTCACCGACAAGCTTATCTTCGCCTATCTGCTCACCTAAACTAGCAAACATTTTTACAATTTCTGGAACATCTCCTAGTAATCGCCCATCTGCTAATTCTATTTGATCAAACAATTCCGTACCGCCTAAAAACGTTCTAGCGGCATTTTGCGCTAATTCTAAACGTTGGTCAAAAGCTTTGCCATATTCTTTTTGCAATTCTTCAATACCAACTTGCCGCGCTTCATCAGCTTGTTTTGTTCTTAGATCTCTAAAGCCACTTTCTTGCTCCGCTAAGTAGTTAGCCAACTGACTAGCTTGATTTTGTGTCAAACCAGCCTCAAAAGCTCTTTCTCGCAAGTTATTAGCAACAAGTTCGTTTAAACCTTCAACTTGTGTAAAATCATAACCATCGGCACTTTCTGGCGCGCCTAGCTTTGTAAACACATTTCGCCATTCGTCAGGCGTAGAATGTTTGCCGGGCAATGCAATTTTGTCAGCGCCAATCATTCTTTGCGCGTGTACATAACTTTTTGCCAAAGTTGCTGGGTCTGTAAAATTACGTAAAGATGGCTCACTACGTAAATCTTCTGGTAAACTTTCTAAAAAACTAACTGGTGCCGTTTCTGCTACAGCAACAGCTGGTGCAGCTTCTTGAGATCCAGCGTCTTGGATTACCTCTTCGCTCATTGTGGTTCCTTTTCTTCGGACAACATCCGCACGATCAGCAACACAGTTGCGCGTTGTCCTTCATTAAATGCAGTTTCATAAGGATCGTGGGAAAACGTGGTTGCCTCAAATCCAAATCTAGACTTGAGATCACTCAACACTTTTGCGCCATCGTCAGTATTAAACGTGCGACGATAGCTTAGTTTTAACTCTTCTATCTGTTTCAAATTAATCCAGCCTCACTAACGGCTTTTAAACCCGGTCCAGCTTGCCCAACCAGTTCCGCAGCTTCTTGCTGTTGCTGAACTTGTTGCGCTTGCGCTTGTGCTTCAGCTTGCTCTCTTCTCATGCGCGCAACTTCCTCATTACTCTTAATTACACGCGCTGGCATACCTGTAACCTCTACAAGATACTGCACAAGCTTGTCATCATCTAGATAATCCATTACAGGCGCAACCTGACTTACTTGCATCATAATTTCAAACCCACGCAACATAGATTGTAAATCAGTAAGTTTTTGCGCTTTTGCTAATGGTGAAACGTATTCAATATCTATTTCTCTACCTTGTAGCTCCTCCGGCGCGGCTGGGAGGAGACCGTTACGGAGGAGCAATGCAAAAGATCTGGAGATTAACGGCTGGAGCAACTCCGCTTGCAGCCTACCCAATACAGGACCAAGCAGACGCATCTTCTCTTCATTCCTTTGCAAAACTTCCGTAGCGGTCATCGTTTGACTTTGACCGACTAACAACTGATCTACATAAAAAGCTTGACGTATAGCATTACGTCTTTGCTCTTCCATATTTAGACCAAGTGGATTATTCGCGCCTATATTTAAAGGCTCTAACCTGTCTCGCGTTCCTGTGCGATAAAAGTTTAACGCACCCGGCGTTGTTCGTACAGGCATCATAAAACCATCGTCAGGAACCATTAATGGTGGGTCAATCTGTTTTTGCGCTGCTTTAATTGTTGTTTCTGACATTTTATTAAGCATCTTAACATCAGGCAGTGCAGTCATCGCCGGAGACCTACCGTATTGGCTAACGCTATCTTTTACAAAACGCGGTATCATAAACGGAAAATCATCAAATCCACTTTCTGAAAGAAGCGTTAAGCCATCGGCAAGGTAATACACAGAAGCAATCGGTTTATCTTTTGCAATCTTTCCACCTACTTCACCGCGAGGGAATACGGCGTGTATTATCTCATGCTCTCTATACGGATCGTTTTTTATGTCTTTTTCTATTTTTTGTGGCAACATCTTTTGTTCAAACTGCATACTAATAGCGCGCGCAGACAATTTAAACTTACGATAGATTGTATCTACTCTGCCACTAGGGTTTTCACTTACACATATCTCCGCAATATGCCGGGAAGCAAAACGTAATCCATCAGGTTCAAACTCTACGTATAAAGCAGCTGTACCAAACACCACTAAATCATAATACAGTTCATGTATTTCTTGTTGAAAGTTTGATCTGTGAAACGCCTGATACATTTGATCTACACACGTTTCTAACCACTCATTAGCAACATCATTGCGCTGTAACTCTTGATCGCGGTAACGCATAGAAAACCAAGGGGTGCTTGGGGAAGTAAGCATACCGTGTAAACTGCTAGACAGCAATTCAACGGCGTGTATAGCCGTACCATCATAAATTAATTCAGTACGCTTATCGCCTTGTGTTCTTTTCTTAACAATATCAGCTTTTCGCGGTAGCATATAATCCGCTAGCTCTTGCCAATGCTTTTCCCAATTAGATCTTTGCGTCTGTAATGTGCGGTAACGCCTGTCTAACTGTGCAACTAAGGGATCAATTTGTGCCATTATCTATTCCTATAACTGTTCATTAGACTAGGTTTTTTCATCTTTAAACCTTCAACAGAACCACCTTTTGTACGACCAGCCATTTTTTGATTTAGCTTTTCTATCGGGTCTATTGTTGCAACACCATTAAACGCCGCTGGTTGCATAGCATCTCTGCCCATAAGCCCGGCAATATTAGATGGTTGTTTTTTATTCATTAACATTTGTTATCCAGCCAACAAAGATCGTCTTTGTCTTAATCTTAAATCTTCTTCTTCTTCATCTTCATCTGTTAACAACCCTCTTGGTGTTGTAGCAATTGTTGCTCGACGCCCTCTTGTGTACATCTCTACCGCTTCATCTTCTGCCGGGCCAACAGATATAGCAGCTTCCTTTTCAGCTTGCCCACCAGCCGCATCGCCAGCCATGCCACCACCAGACATAATGCTAGCTACATTTGTAAAACTTTCCGTGCCTTGCGTTGTATCTCCTACTTGTGGGCCACCAAATGCAGCGGCTGCCGCCTCGCCTACTTCCGTTAATGCTTCTTCAGCTGCTTCGTCTTCGACACTATCGCCTAATTCTATTTCTGTACCCTCCAGAACGTTTTCTTCAACAACATCATAAGCACCGTCTAAACCTTCTTCATCAACGCCTGTTTCAACTTCTGTATCGACCATTACTTCTTCTGACGCATTAGCCTCTGATACAGCAGCTATTTCATCTGCTAAACGTTTTACGGTTGCAACTTCATCAGCAGTTTTACCAGCCGCAGATTGCAAAACAGTTCCATCAGAAAGTGTAATAGTAGAATACTGATCACGACCGCCAAATAAACCGCCGCCGCCGCCAGCTTTTACATCCGCTTCAGTATAAGAAAGATCTTCCCCGGCTTGCGCTTTTTCCAATCCAGATTTAAAACTATCAAACGTAGCTGCTACCGCATTTCTAGCCCCACTTTTACTACTACCTTTTTGCGAAGAGATAACCGACCGCCTACCGCTAGGGTCAAATTTTTCAATGATGCTATTACCTTTTTTGTAACGAGCAACATACTTAGTGCCGTCTTCAGCCGTAAAACTACCATACTCTGTATAACTTGACATCTATCTCTCCTTACGCAGCCTCAAACGGATTGTAATCCATTTCAGCCATTTTCTGAGGCGCTTCCATACGCCCACCAGTTTCCCTAAGACCCACCGCCAAATATCTAAAAGCATCTGCCGCGTGACTAGAATAATCATGTACAGGCGTAGCCCTAAAGCTCCTAGTGCGCTCGTTATACGCCCTATGATATTGCCTAAGACACTCCAAGCCATACTTACACTTCTCTCTATCAAACCATAAACGCGGTATCAGCATCTGCGCTGCATGAATACCATCCTCTATAGGTAGCTTGGGAACCACGCGAAAATTCAAACCCAGATCCCACGCAACTTCTCTTCTGCTTTTTCCACTACCCAACTCACGAACTTCAATATCATGCGGCGCATTATGCTCACCATACAAGTAATTCTTAGAAGAAAGCACCTTACAATAATGCGGTAACCCTTCCCCACGCGCTTCATAATAATCAATTACGTGAACAGCGCGCCCTATATTCTGCGTAAAAAATATTGCAGTGCTATCACCTACACCTAAATCCCACCACGTATCTACCCGAACAGACGGATCATAAGGCACATTCGTAATCCGACCACCAGCTTGCGCCTCTTCTAACTCTTTACCATATACCGCACCCGGTACATTCGCGTTCCAACTACATTCAAACTCTTGTGCATACTGATCTCTCGACATCATAACCTTCGCCGCGTCAAGCTCTTCCTGATCCAATATGCCAGTTTCGCTAGCACGATACACCGCAGCTAACCAATCATCATTCGCTACAGCTTCTTCATACTTTTCATAAAAAGCATTATGCCCCTTCGGGGTGCCTAGAAAAATACAAAACCCTTTCCGATCCGATAACGCCGGACGTAACACTTCTGGAAATACATTCTCCGGCATATCCGCGACCTCATCCATCACGCAGCCATCTAAATATATTCCACGTAAACTATCCGGGTTCTCCGCACCCAGCAAAGAAATCCTAGCACCAGTAGGTAAATCACACCGCAGTTCCGTTTCATGGAAACGTACACCCGGTATCTTACCAGCGTATTCTTTTATATAATCCCACGCTACGTTCTTAGCTTGCCTATACGTAGGAGCCATATACGCTAGTCTAGGGTTGTTCTTCTCACACATTAACGCAGCACGTAATATATGATTAATCGCCCAGACAGTCTTACCAAACCTTCGGTGACACACCACAACGCCCCACCGCTTCAACGCCATCTGATTATGTAACTTACGCTGCAACTCCCTCGGCTCGTAAGGTATTTCAAT
>Ga0213860_10000288_pt1 | contig 19914 bp, 5 predicted proteins | sample PICome_3_FD_160118 | JGI IMG/M metagenome (GOLD analysis project Ga0213860, IMG submission 160118) | Coastal seawater microbial communities near Pivers Island, North Carolina, United States - PICO550 | ecosystem: Environmental > Aquatic > Marine > Coastal | place: USA: North Carolina | collected...
TGCTGGTACATATTCGTGCTTTTGTGTAGTAGCATTCCAAATTAGAACATAATTATCTGCTCTATTTGTTGCATCTACATCATCTAGATTTGCTAGATTTGCTTCTAGAGTGGTTGGTGCCTCATCTACATCAACAATCTTTCTTCTCTCAGTTCTAGGAAAGGTCACATTATACTTACTAGTACTACTGAGTGTGACTTGATACTTACTCATAGAACTCCTGGATTAACAGTTAGAACTCCTTCAAATACTTTATCTTTTGAACCACCACCTGATGTGATAAACACATTATAGACATAACGACCAGCCTTCAAACTTGCTGTTGATGGTTGGTTTGTTCCTACAACTGTGATGTTTCTAGATAAAGACAAAGCAATCAGTCCCTGAGTTGGATTTGCACCAGACCCAGAGACATCAAAACTATACTTTGGTTTGCTTGAGGTAAAACTTCTAGCGAAGTATGCCTCAATGGTATAGGAAGACAAATCAATATAGTCCCCGTTCTCATCACGGAGATTAAACTCTACATTAAAATCTGCTCCCTGTTCTACGGTCAGATTAATTGGTACTGCAGTTGCCATAGAAAATATACCCTTCCCAAACTATTTAGGAAGGGTGGATATTACTCTGCTGGCGTTTCAGGAAGTTCTCCTTTATCCAATAGATCTAGTGTCTCCATACCACCTACAAGTTTTGCCTTGTACTCTTTGGCACGTTCTAGATCGGTTTCGATACCTAGAATTGTTTCGTTAATTTTTTTCAGTTGCGCTTCAAAATTCTCACGCAGTTTAGATGTTTCCATAGTTTTATCAAGCAATTTTAAATAACCATTCAGCAAATGTTTTTCCCAGAATTCTACCGAACTCCTCTGTATATTTAGGGAAGACAGAAACACTATTTGGTCGAGCAAACCCTACAAACCCATTGACATCAGCAATGTTATTTCTATCTAATGTGATGGTTGATCCTACTACAGAAACTATAGTAGCACCAGGAGCAAGTCCTTCTCCATATGCCCCAATGCCCGCAGCATCACCACCATTAGCATCCGCTAGTTCGGATGAAATATCATTTGCCATAGTAATTGTATTTGATCCAAAACTTCCTGTAGCCTCTTCAGTAAATCCTAACTGGAAGAAGATAGCACCACCAGTTTCTTTTGCTAGAGTAACATGATCCCATCCACTTACGTCAGAAGTAATTTGAACCTGACCATTAAATGATGTATCTTGATTTTGAATAACATCACCCACAAAATCAGCAAACACTCCACTTACTGTGGCACCAGTAAATGTTGGATTTGTTTCTGGATACAATTTAAATATATCTGAAGTGATATTAATTGTTGATATAATATTTGTATCAATACCAACTATAAAACCACCGCTATATGGTTCCACCTGAGTAACTAGAGTTCCGGATTGTATATCTAACTGAGGATTTCCAAATAAATTATGAATTAATACTTCTTGTCCTACTAATGGAACACCACCAGTAACGTTAGTCATTCGTATTGCTCTTTGATTTATTTGATTCTCAGTAAATGTTATTGTTGCGCCAGCACCTGTGTTGGCAGTAAGTGCTTCTGTTATTGTAATTAATGCTGGGTAGTTTGTAAACGATCTAATTCCGAATGTAGATTCATCAGTGGGTCCTCCGTCTACTAATGTTCCTGCTGGAATACCCGTTCCACTTACACCTTGTCCTATTACAATTTCATTAAATGAATCTAAAGCAAGACATTTAGCACCAGTAACATTTGCATCAAGTTGAACTCTATTATTATTTTGCGTTAAATTATTTGCTAATGTAAACGTTCCAGTTCCATCATCAATATTAAATCCAGTACCAGAAATAGAAGTAACAACTAATGGACCAGCAGCACCTGCTAAAGCATTTGTAACCTGATTTCCTTGGGCAGGAGTAACAACCATACCAATCGCAATACCATCTAGTCCGATATCCTGACCATTAGTTCTTAATTGTAAGAAATTACTTCCCGCTAATCCTTCAACTCGTTTAACTTCTGTAGAACCGGGATCTCCAATAATAGTTGATTTTGTTGTATTAGTTGCAACGTCTGGATTACCAGAAACTGGTGGTTTGCTATATGTAAATATAGTACTTGATATAACTTCGTCTACAGTATATTCCCCATTAAACGCATCACTAATATTATTGATAGCAATACTTGCGCCATCATTTAAGAAATGTGGAGCGGAAGTTTCTATTAAAATTACCTCATCAATTACATTATAAGATGCGCTAACAATTCCCAACTCCAAAGCTTCAGGAGATCCATTCTTTTCTAGAGATACTCTGAATAGTAAATTTTCTGGATCATTAGAACCACCACCCAAAGTGTCTGTAAATTGTACATAATATTCTTTTGTAATATCTAATCCAGGAATACCTTGGAGTCCACTAAATTTAATAATTTCAGTTGCGTTTCCTGCATTGGTTGGACCCGAAAATACAACTCCGTTCGGGAATCCAGTTCCACCACCACCATCAATGCCTTTAACAATTGTTCCTATTCCCGTTCCCGTACCATTCCACGAAAGATCCTGAGGATCAGTTGCGGGATCTCTTCCAGTCCTATAGACAATATATCTAAAAACAGTGTCACTTTCAACAAATGTTACACGATCAATTTCATTATTAGGAGTTTGATAATTGGCAGCAATAACACCGGTTTCATTAAGATTTGCTAGAGTTAAATCATCGAATACAAAAGCATTACCTTCGTATAGTCCATGGGGACTTGCACATGTAACTCTGTATTCTAATAGTTCTGGTTCTGTACCGTTTGGTGGATACTCAATAGAAAGAATATTAATTACCCTTCTTGGTATTGCTAATGTAGTACCATTTTGGATATAAAAATTGTGTTTATCTTGATCTACAACTTCATTACCATCATTAGAAATTTGTTTAAAATTAATATCTCTAACTAAGAAATCCTGAGTTTTATCTGGTGGAATGCCGTCTTGTGTGGTAGTGTCTGTATTTACAAATATAATTCTAAAGAAATCTTTTGTATACACACCTCCCAAAACTTTTACATATGGATTGGTAATTTCTCCAGTTCCTTGGATATAATTTCCAACTGGGTTGTTTGCTAATGTTGGTAGAACAACATCAAAAGTATCCGGATCGACGACGGATGTAATCGTAGTTTTACCAGAATTCCATTTTGGTGAAGCATCCCTAGTTGCTTCTATACCAGATATTCTAACTTCGTCTCCTAACAGCAAATTGTGTGGTTGAGTAGTAGTAATTCTTAGTGTATTCGCTGGTTCCCCAACAGGATTTAATTCAGTAGTTGAAATAAATCTAATATATGGATATGTTGGATTTAATGTTGGAGTATTAATATTAAAATACAAGAACGACGAAAAACTCGCAAATGAATCGTTGACAACATCAGGCGATATATTAATAATACTTCCACCAGAATCATACGTTCCTGGATTACCACCAGTAAACGAAACTTCTAATGTTGTTCCGCTAGTAACTTCAGCGACAAATCTACCATTGTATGCACTGGTAGAAAGAATGGCGTCTGGTCCGGATGCGATAGTGTTTACAACATCTTCTACAAAAATATCTACAGTATTTCTGCCTAGTGGGGGGACAAAATTATGAGAATTTGCTGTTATAAATGTTATCCTTGAATTATCATCAATTACTGTAACCGTAATCGTCAGATCATTTTCAGTTGTTGATACAATTGCTGTGGCGGGAGTTGCAGATCCATCAATAGTAAATGTGTCTCCAATTTCATAGTTGTCTCCACCATCTACAATTACTATAGTTTTGGTATCTATAGTTCCATCAGTATTAGCAACAAAGTTAATAATAAGACCAGAACCTCCCGTTGGGGAGTTTGTCGTGGTTGTTGTCACATTACTATTCAATCCAGGAGTATAACCACCAGTATTTGTTGCGGTCTCTACATTTACAAATGAAGCAACGTTGCTTCCACCAAGTTCGTAACCAGGTATTGTGATGGTTTCTTCAACCACAAAATCTGCCCCACCATCAATTAATTCTACTAGATAAGTTCCACTAGCAGTTTGTGTGACATTAAAATTGGCACCAACGCCAGATAGATTACCCGCAAGTAATGATTTCGAGAATGTTTCATTTCCAACAGGTGATAATCCGGAAGATTCAAAACCCTCTAGAGAAATTGTAGTATCTTTAGTGTAGAAAGCATCTTGAACTGTTGCTGGTGGATTAACAACTACTGATGGAGTTAGAACATCTCCTTGTGTATACCCATATCCACCAAAGGTAATAAATGCATCTGTATCTACATCAGAAACAGTAACGTCTTTAAAATTGTTTGATGGTTTTACAAATACATTTACTCTCCTAATTTGTTGTGGAAATGTAAATCCTATTTGATTGCCAACTGGATTTAATTCATATGCTTTATCAAAATCTATCGTATATTCACCCGCACCAGGACCACTGACAATAGATACTGTTTGCGTTCTGGGAGCAAATCCTTCCGTTTGTATTCCGCTTGTGTGGAATGGAGCAATACCATCTCCAGGATCATCAAATCCTTCCAAAATAAAATTACTTGCTGCGTCATCTAAGATATCTTTTATCCTAACCGTTGCTAAAGTAGTTGTAGTTCCTCCTGGGAACGCATCAACTGTTACTTCATCTAATGGATCATAACCACTTCCATTATCTGCAGTGCTAATAGAAGTTACTACCCCAGCAGTTACTTGGACATTCAGTGTCAATCCAACTCCGGTTCCTATAGTAGCTGTAGTGTCAGCAACATATGAAAAAGTTGTTGCTGCGGTATTATCTTCATATCCAGTACCACCTGAAGTTAGTATGGTAAATTCTCTGCCTTCTTTACCATTATCAAACAGTTGTAAATTATTAACTATTATTTGCGTTGTGGATGGAGCACTAGTAACATCTGCGGTAAATTCAGGAATATAAAGAACTGTTCCAAATTCTTCTTTTGGTGTTACTAAAGATCCACCATTGTCTTGTAAACTTGTTTCAATATAGTCAATAAGTCCAGAATTAAATACGTTTACCTTAAATTTAATACTTCTCTCATCAACCGGATATGCGATGTAAGGATAACCATCACCAAGTTCTGGAAGTCCCACAAAGAAATCACCAACTGGATATGCGCTAAAGAATTCTAATTCACCATCAGTTTCAGTTATCTGAACGGTTGTCAAAATTTCTTTTCTATCTAATCCAACACCAGGAGGATCTGCCAGAGTTCTTGAATCATTTCTTAGTAAAGAACTGTTGAAATATTCTAGAGTTGTTTTTCTATAGAACCCTGTTGGTGTAGTTAAGAACGGTTCGATACCCAAGATATAACCATTATCATCAAAATTTGTTATTGCTGATAATGGAGAAGCATCAAATGAATTTTCCTCAACTACAATAGTCTTATCACCAGTAACTTCGCAACTTGTTAATCTATCAACTAATCCTGTAGTTGCGTTCTTAATTCTAATTTTTGTTGTCTCATTAGTTATTTCTGATGCTTGAACCGTGATTGTAATATTTCCACCAAGAGGTTGTCCCGTTTCGAAACCACTCAAATCCATTATGGTTCCTGGTTGTAATTTTTCTCCCCTACCATCACCAAGACCATCTAAATTTATACTAATAACATTTCCAGCACCGTCTCTCCTAACTTTAAATCTGAGTAGCCCAAACTCATTAGCAACTGGAGCGGATGGAAAAACGCTTGCTTGTATTGGAATAGCGAAATATTCTTCTACTGACCCAGTTGCGGTTCCTGTAACGTCCCCACTAAAAGTGCTTATTGGTTGAGTGTTGGAAATAAATCTACCCCATCTCACTCTCTCCTTATTTGCGTTTGATAATCTATGGTCGTAATATGTGTTTATGGTCCAATTACCAGCAGCAAGAGTTGCTGATTCTATGGGAGCACCAATACGAACAGTCTCTACCGCACCAAGAATAGGAATATATCCTCTAGGATCTCCTTGAATACCATCGCTGGAGTCCGCTCTAAAAGTCTGAATCTCATTTTGGCAGGGATTGTCGGTATTGTCAAATGAACCTCCAATTACACCAATCCAATATCCGTTATTATCGTTAATATATCTAACCGTATCGTCTACAGTAAAACCTGAAGTTACTGCAGCTCTGTTTTTACCGTTTCCTGTATTTCCTAAAGTTTGTCCTTGAGAATCTGTTGCTGAAATATAAAGTAATGCTGCCCTACCTTGTACCGTATAATTTGAGTTTGGAGTTGGACCTCTAACAGTTCCAAGAGTTTTAAAAATATTATTAAATGTATCTTCTTGAGAGAATACGAAATCATCTCCAAGCAATTGGGGTGTAGGAACTCCACCATCCCCTTGTAGTGTAGTAAAGGTATCTCCTGTTACGTTTTGTTCCCAACCATTAAATAATGTACGGGTGTTATCATAGTTGGCCCAAAAATAATACAGACGAGCATCACCATAGATAAAATAATCTGAAGGAATAGCAATAATATCACAATCAGTTACCGTACCAGCTTGAACAAATGGTTGTGGTTGTGCTGTAACTCCATCTGCCTGTAAAGAAGGAACTGTAGCACCATTTGGTATAATAATTTCTTGTGGTGAGTCTAAAGTAAAAGACAACACAGTATTACCAACAGTACCAGTTGCTGCCGCAGTTAATGTTACAAGTTGATTTGTGGTGTCATATGAAAGTACAAACGTAGCTGGGTCTAGTCCACCCAAACTAGAAACTACTTGTTGACCAGGAACAATACTTCCCGATGAAATTGAAGAAGATAGATCAATTGTATTATCTCCCGCAGAGAAACTTACTAATGATGCTTCTGCTTGAACAAATTCAGTAAGAAGTAATTCATTACTAAGTATAAATGTACTACCCCCATACTGATAAGCACCTGGATCAGAAGCAATATTAATTAAAAACCCTGTGCTATTTACTGAAGATATAGTATAGGTTCCATTATATGTTGCTGGAGTAACCCCCTGAATTACTACCTTATCACCTTCTCTATAATTATTTCCTGTATTTGATGCTGCCTGAAACTCTTGTAAGTCTTCTTTAACATCAGTATTAACTCTAACTAAACCAGCACCTTCAGCTTCATATGCTCCAATGCTATCAATGATGATATCTTTCTCTTTTCTAATACCAAAAATTTTATAACTTCTACCGTTGGAAGGGGGAACAACTGATCCATATGGAAGTCCATTCGAGAAAAATTCTAACAACTGCCCGGATTGAAATTGTCCTAGAGTGGGATCAATGTCTTCTGAAAATTTTACTCTAACTAAATTTTTAGTTACTATCTTTTGTCCCTCACTCATAGAAGTGTAGGCAAAACGATTAGATTCGATTGTATTAAATCCTTCCGTATCATTTACACCAATTCTATTTTGAATTAGTGCGTCGTTAAATTTAGTGATGACACTGTTGTCTGCCAACCATCCTTGGAATGCCTCAGTTCCTGCCCCATCGTCAGTTGCAAATATGGCATCAATTTTTAAAGCACCCCTTACATTGAAATTGGGGTTCTTATTACGGAAAAAACCTGAAGGTACTGCCATCTTTTATTATGCGTCTAATGTGCTAACTGCGTAAATAATTGTTCCGCCAGATACAAAATAACTGACAACAAATTTATCTCCTCTTAAGAATGTAGTTGCAGAACCATCAACCTGACTTACCCCAACCCAAGTATTATCAACTGGTTTCCAAATATTTGTTGGAATAATAGCAGCAGCATTTACTTGTTCATTGTAAGTGACGATGATTTGTCCTGATCTACCTTCGTATGTATTTAGATTTGTATTGTTAATCGTATCTGTTGGAGTTCCTAAAGGAATTTGAGTGGTGTCAGTAACTGGATCATACCATCTACCACCACCAGCAATATCTAATGGGTCGATACCAGAAACATTAAAGTTACTTGATAATTTAAATGTTTGGTTGATATCAACAGGACCAACATTAGAAACTTCACTAAATCCGTCAGTTACATATGCTGGGTCTCCATTTTCATCAACAACCGCCCAAGATACAGGTACAGATGGAATTAGTGAGTTGACGTTTGCCCAATCAGTAAGATCCGTTGGACTAATATATGAATTTGCTAACGCCTGATACTCTTCACTCTGAGGACTTGTATTGAACCAGTTGACAGAAGCACGTTTCGAGAATCCAAATACATCTTGTCTAGAAGCAGGGAAGTTAGAAGTGTCTTCAAATACATTATTAGCAATGCTAATTTTGTTATTAACTTTGAGAGTTCCCGCCGTGAGGATGGATGCCTCAATGTTAGATGCTTTGAAAGAATTTCTTTGTGCTTCCTGAATTGCCTGTAATGAGTTGGTAAGAACTGCACTGAAAGACGATGGGTTGAAAGATGCGCTTGAACTATTAGCAGCAAGTGAATCTAGATTAACATAATCAATCAGTCTATTCTCAGCGGAGGTCTTAACTCTTGGGAAGTTCAGAGTATTACTCTGATTACCCTTAGCATCAATAACCTGGTTACCAATATAGAAATCACCAACCGAGTTAGTACCTGAAGAAGCAACAAATCCACCACCAAATTCCACGGTTTGTGAATTGACAGTCTCTTGTTGTGTTAAGGTAATGTCTTGGAACTGTGGTAAACCAGTTGAGTAGTTACCTGGACCAAATCCCACATATTCCCAAGTATGAGATGAAGCACGGATGATAGATGGTCTATAGAATGAGATTGGAGTCTCTGCGTCAAAGATAATACATCTGTCTGTAAAAATAGGAACATTTCCTGGACCGAATGAAACTACCGGAGATTTGTCAACACCATATAGATTTGTAGCAACATTCGTATATGGTGCTTCCATAATGGAGTTATCGATAGTTTCCCCAGCACCAAACTCAGCATTGAGATCAATATCTCCAAAAATTCTATCATTAAATCCAGTTGCGCCAGCACCACCAGTTAGGATAGAATTAAGTACACCCTTAGTTGCTTCTGAGGTAATGGAGTATTGACTTACTCTCTCATAAGAATCTTCTTGTAGGGTGTTGGACTTAATGATTGTGTTACCAACATCTTTTCTATATTGTGTATTAGATGGTTTTGGATTCCATTTTGGATTATCTAAATCCGTCTCTGGATAGAGATAATTAATATTTTGTGGGAAACCAAATCCCTCTAGAGTCACATCCTCAGTAACATATGTTGCCCTTGTTGGTTCATCAAACGTTACCCCGCCAGAATTTGGATAGTATACAATATTATCAGTAAATCCGGTAGAAAATGTAACATCCAATTCGTATGTTACTTGGCTTCCAATTTTTTCAACTTCAATTTCGTCACCATTTAGAGCATTTGCTTGCGCTCCAAATATTCTTACGGTAGAAGTACCAGCTGGTAGTATACCCGCTTCATCTTCAAATGATGCAGTATTGAAACTTACGGATACTGGATTTGCTACGTTGTTGTTCTTACTGGATGCGGTAGAGGAAGCAACAGCAGCATTTAAAATATCATCAAAGATGCTGTAAAGAACATTGATTGCTGATACAACATTCGCACATTCTCCAGTAGCAAAATCATAATCTCTAATCACCGTAGGATCTACAACAGGAGTTTCAGTTCCTACTGCTGGTGGGGAAGTCCAATCTTCACCAAGACCCTCTTCCATTCTAAAGTAGAATGTTCCAGCACCACCAGGAATGCTAGTAACTGGAGTACCAAAAGTTCTATCTGGATATATTGTAATAACATCACTAGTTCTGTCAATATCTCCAATATAACCAATGGAAATCATAGAACCAATGGCAGTATTGAATGAAGTTTCATCAGTTGGTAATGATGCCCCACCAACATAAACTCTCATACCATATACTAATCCATCTGTCTCTACATCAATAGTAGAAGATGTATTTGAAATTCCTGCTTTCCAAGTTTCATAATTCCATTGAGCAGCAATGATGTGGTTCTTAACCTCATCAAAAGTTGCCGTTGTCATATCAAGTTCATTCTCGATAAACTTCTGTGTGCCAGTTGAGTAATAGTATTGTGCGGTATTGATTGTATTATTAGTACCAAAATATCTTAGATCTCTAAGAATAGCATTTACTAGATATCCAATGTCACGCTTACATCTGTTGGGTGATGGATTTGTTCTGCCAGCAAACTGTCCTCCAGGTTGTAAAGCATTTACCAACCAACCATGAGATTCTTTCTGGATGAATAGACGGTTCTTCTCAATTAAATCCGAAGCATCCTGCTTAAGGTGATTAATTTCCGCCTCGATACCATCTACAGGATCGATATCTTCGAGACCAATTAGTCTTTGTTTTCCATATACAATTGTTTTTGTATTGTCAGTAACTGAATCTATTTCATTAACAGCAAGTTGGAAATTAGATCCGCCACCAGCAAGTGCTGCTGAAAGAACATCGCTAGTTGTGTATCCATCTCCAGGATTATTAATTGCGACTAAAGTAACTTCTCCACCAGAAACTGTAATATCGGCAGTGGCGTTCTCTCCCGATCCACCTGTTAGTGGTTCGTTCTGATAAAGATTGTCGGTATATCCACTTCCTGCATTAGAAATGCTTACTTCTTCTAGTCCACCAATTCCACCAAATGCATCAAAGTTTTTTGTAATATTGGCATCTAGAGCTGTTACTAAATAGTATCCATCTCTTACATTATACTCATACTCTACAATAGGTTCAACATTTTGAACGTAGAATGCTCGTGGATTTACGGTTGATGCTTTAGTTACCTGAACTACAGTACCATCAGTTAATGTAATTTTATCTCCAATATTATAACGAGATCCTGCAGATGCAATTGCTACAGAAGTTGCATTACCCGATATATCATAAGTTACATCAAACAGTGCTCCTGCTGGTGAAAGTGTTTCGGCACCAACAGCATCAGAGTAATCTTCATACTGAATGTCTGTTACTCCATCACCACCTCTTCTCACGGTTTTGATATAGGTTACATTATCTCTTCCGCTTGCTTGAGCGATACCAACATCTTCAGAAGTAGTGTTGCTGGGGCCTGTTCCAGGTATTAAGATTTTAACATCTCTAACAAGTCCAATTTGAGAATAATCATATACAAATGGATAGTCATAATTTTCATCCATAAATCCTAGACCAGGATCTTTAAGATGAATAATAAATTTCTGCTCTGGTGCTCTAAGTTTAATATTGTTATATCCGTCCTTTGGAAGTTTAACAATTAATCTCCATAGTAACTCGCTATTTCCGTTAGAAGTTCTGGTGTCTTGAATTCTCTTGACATACAGAGTACTAATAATATTGTCGTTAAATTCGTAACCATCATTAATAGTTAGAGTTCCATCAGAGTTTGAATCAAGTCTTTGGGTAATTCTTCTGAACAATGACAGATTGGGGTTAATAGTTGGACCTGGAATGGCAGCTCCAATATCATTTTGATAGTTAATTGTTTGGGATTCAAGCGATTCGCTATCATCAAAAGTTGAATATCTAATACCTAGTGAACTACCTGGTAAGAAATCATCTTCTTTTTGTGATGGTGAAGTAAATGATCTTGCTGGTAGAGTAACGATAAATCCTTGAGAGTCTCCATTGTTAGGACCTGGATCAATTTGGAAAATAACATTTTGGTCCTCTGGTAAGAATGCAGTTCCTGTTCCTGTGGAGAGTCTAAATCTATCATCGTAACTAAAGTTGGATCCGGAAGTGTCCCAACCAATATTAAAGTTCTGGTCAGCAACCTCTCCTGGGTCTCCTCCACTTGGGTTTGCCTGTAGATCGTAATCGTTTGGATAAATTTTTGTAATTACACCTTCACCTGTTGCTGGGTCACCATCAACAGCAACTTTAACTCTAATCGTAACCTCCTCGCTAACTTTTCTTGCAGTACCAGTTGCTTGCCAGTTGTTAACACTAAATGCTTCACTTGTAGTTGGTACAATAAATTCAATTTGATTATATGTTGGGGCATTAATTGCCGTTACGGTGTAACTTCCATCGAGAGTAGCAGTACCACCATTCTCTACAGTATTGATAAGAGTAACTGTATCACCAACATAATATGGAGCTCTTACGAATGGAGCAGTATCTAGAGTAACAGTAAATCTACCATCACCATCATTTGTTATACCGGTGATTGCTCTATCTTGATTTTCCCCTGCTATAACTGTAGCAAATGCTGGGAATTCAGTTTGGTCGTTAGTAAATCCAACGAATGTATTTGCTGGTGGATCTGTAAATTGAACTGGAACACCATCAATAATTTGAGTACCGGTAATTCTTGAATCATCCACTAACAAAACAAGTCTTCCAAAGTATTCACCATTGATAGTTCTGGCAAATTCCCATCCATAATATTTTCTCTTTACAGATAAATCTGAATTAAAATTATTCGTGGTAATTGTAGCGCCACCAACATTATCAATACGAATTACTTGATCGTTTGTATTGTCTGCCCCGCCAGCAAATGAACCAGGAACTCTGATTGTATTTAATGGCGAAGTTGGATTTCCGGTGTCGATTAAAAATCCACTTCCACCAAGAACTCTATTTGCTACGAACGAAGTTAGACCTTGCTGTTGTGGAGTTGTTAAATCGTTCCATACACCTAGATAGTCCCATACACTTCCACCAGCACCAGCAACCACAGAGTAATTATATTCAGCATCAAAACCGCCACTAGGAATTGAATAACTTCTACTACTTGATGAAGCATATTCGTATAAATCATTTGTCTCTAAAATTCTATTCGCTGGCAGTACAATATCCTGAACAAAAAATCTAATTGTTTCTGTAAAAGCAGTAGAACTATCTTCAAATAGAACATCAAAGTCTCTATCTCTTTGAATATCATTTCCACTATTTTCATTACTAATAATATGAATAATTAAATCATTGTTATTGATACCATCAGCAACAAATGTTGGGTCAAATGTAGCATCATTATTGGACCCAACTTGAGTAAGGGTTACTGGAAGTCCAACGGTAAATCCTGAACCACCATCATCAACGCTTATAGAAGTAATTGCTCCATTACTGTCTACAGAATTGATAATAAATGTAGCACTTCCTGAAGTTGCTGCACCAGTAGTATAACCAGTTCCTGCTGCAATCACATCACCAGTAACGATATGTCCCGATGGATCTGTTGCTGTCACGCCACCAAGTTGATCCCCAGTAATTGTGAAACTATCACCAATTTCATATGAAATACCCGCAGTAATTAACTTAACAATGTAAGCATTTGAATTATTTCTAATAACATCAAAAGTAGCATTAGCACCAGAAGAAGTAATTAATCCTGAAACTGGTGTATTGACAAATACCTTAGTTACTTCACCTTCTCCTGCTGGACCCTCTGTTGTTCTATAAGTTGCTAATAAATTATCTGTTCCTGTTGGGAAAGCGGTTCCTTCGATAGCGAAATCGACAACTGGTGCTTCCTGAACGGCTATTACGAAATCTCCTCCAGTTCCACGAACCATTTTAAACTTAGAACCCCCACCAAGAATTGATGTTGGTAATCCTGGGTGTGTAGCACTAGCTGTAAAACCTGTAGCATCTGTATAAAGTGTTGGTGCTCCGGTGTTTGGATTTTCTGTACTGGCACCATCTAAAATCCACCAAGTTTTAATTGGACCTAAAATATCTGCTGCTGGCGCAACTGGTTGTGATGTACCATCAACACTGTCGTCAATGATAACACTTTCTAAATATTCTGCCTTAGGATCATAATTATTTGGATCTCCCACATCCTCAGATTCATTATCTCTAAGTCTGGCAGCAAAAGTCGATAAAGTTGATTCAGAAGCATTCTTAGGTAGTCTTGCGTAAATTGCTTCTGGGAATGAATCTCCAAGATATCTTCTCTTACCAAGCAAATAATTTACATCATCAAGAAGTAATTCTGCTTGGTCTCTATCTGTTCCTGGAGCTTTTGAGAAATATTCTGGAATGTCACCTTCTTTGATAAGAGACTGTCCGTTTACCTTAACGTAAATTTTCTCAAAATCTGCTGTACTTGCTGTTGTAACTTCAGCAGTCTCAAATTTTTGTAGTTGAGTGCCATAGTCTATATCATAGATATTGACATTACTTTGTTTATTTGGATCTAATCCTCTAGGTGGAACTAGACCAACAATAAATGCACCATTGTCCTGTTTGAATATCTCAGTTCTGTGTGACTTAGCAATCAAAGATTGATTACCAAAGTTGGAGTTAGAGTTAGTAATCGAATGGTCTGCACCAGTTTCTGTTGTGAAGTGGTCCGCTTGACCCACAGCAAACACAGACACAATCTGCAGGAATGAATTATTGGTAGACTTGATATGGAAATGTCTCCAATCTTCTCTATACTCTGCTAGAGAAGCGGTATGTCTTTCGTCTGGATCTTCAGCGTTTACTGTAGTTACTCCATTTAAAATGAAAGCTCTATCATCCCTCTGTAAGGAGATTCCAGTGTACTGTGCCAGCACCATAGAGCGAAGACCAGTAGAGCGAGCACCGTTGCTCTCAAGACCACACAGACCCCATACAGAGCGTAGTGAGATATTGAATACATATGGAGATGCTGAGGCAACAGTGTCAGACAGATACTTGTTCTGGACGAATCCAACAATTCTGTTTTCCTCAATTCTTTGATTGTAATCTGCGGAACCAGAAGGACTATCTGGCACACCATCACCACCAACATCTTCCCATGCTGATGCGTCTACGGTGGCACCAGCATCAGGAGCAGGAGCAGCTAATACATAAGTTGAAGTAATATGATCTAGTTCGATATTAGCGGCATCAGCAGCTGCCTGATCGTTACCGCCATCAATAACTGCCTGTACTGTATCTGTGAGAATCAACCATAGAACCTGAATACCAGATCTTACATTCTGACAGTTAAGTGGATCTGTATTATCGTCGCCTGGAACAGCAGCATCATCACTAATTGATAGATCTAATGTCTGAGTAAGTGTATTGTTAATACCAGCTGTGCCTAGAATTGCTGGGAAAGAACCCCCAAAATTTGTTACATCTACTGTTGTGTTTGTTACGATAGATTGACAAATAGCACTTGCTTCTTGCCACACTCTGATAGCGTCAGGACCTTCATCCTGTAGAGTACCAACCCAATCATTTAGATATAATTGCACTGCTGCAGATACTCTATCATTACCACCATATGCCAAGTTGTATGCAATTTCTTCAATAAGAGCAATAGTATCTCTTACGCAAGCAACACCAGCTGTGATAGTCTCACCTTCATAGGTAACTGTAGTTGTTGGTGTTAGAGTAAACGCACTGTCTACATATGCATTAGTTACAGCAAGGTTAGCGATAAACTCTTTGTTGTCAAGAAGTAGATTTTGTGCGTCAAGGAATCTATTTCTATCACCTTCGAGGAGTGAACTACCCTCGTCAGTTCTACTATACTTGTCGATCTTTCTGTAGTAATCTTCAAGTTGTTCGTAATCAGCATACTCAAATGCAGTTAACTTATGATGACTATAAATGCCAGACGACTCTAAGTTTCCTGCTAATTTATTATCTTTAATTGTAAACTGCCAAATGTAGCAAGCACCAGTTACTCTAAAGATTGCTGAGCGAGTAATTTCCTCATCTACTGGATCGGGAACATACTTAGGTCTAATTAAAGTTTTACGAAGGTCTAGACCTACAATAGATGTACCTCTAGGAACAATAACACCACCTTGAGGTGGATTGAACTTATAAAGTTCATTTGCCATTGATGCTGTACTTTCGTATGCTTCGCCAGATCTTGTCTTAGTTTCTTCTGAAATGTCGGCAGCAACAAAAGGTGTACCTGTATTTGTTCCGTTAGATGTTCCTGGTCTGTTATCTACAATATACTCACCAGGAAATAATAGAATAGTAAAGTTTTCGAATAAGTCAGCACCTTCTTCACCTTCTTCGATACCAATTCCAGGACCTACATAAGATCTCTTTGCTGCTTCTACCAGTGCTCTCTCAATAGACTTGTATGGTCTATTAATATTACTGCCGTCGTTAGTTGGAAGATCTGATGCGTTCTCATCATCCGCACTAACATAGATAATTTTTTTGTTATTAGTTACATTTACATATGCACCAATATCAACCCCTGTTGCTAGATCAATATATGACTCATTGGCAAGAGTAACTTTAGCTTGCTCTTCTAATTTAAGAAGTTTTTGTTGAATCTCAATTGGTGGATTATTTTGTTTTGTCCGTAAACGACCAGTATACTGCGCTGTATCATTATTATAAATTGAATCGGCATCAGTTCCTACAGTCAGCACATCCTGACCTGTTGATTCTAGAACACCATCATTATTTCTGTTTCTGATGTCAGCTTTGACGTTCTTGACTCTGAGAAGATTGTTTTGGGAGTTGTATGTAAATCTGTTTGCTTCTGTTCCTCTACCATAGTCATATGATAGCTTGGTGTAGTCATCACCTGAAGGATTTGTTCCTGCTGCTTTACCGGAAGTTTCGTAGTTTGCGGGAATAATTCTGGTACTTTCCTCTGCAAATATAATTCTTTGCTCTTCTGTTGATGTATCAACTTCGTTTACGAATATTTCATCTTCTGGAGTTGAAATTACCTCATTAATCGCCTCAACAAGAGAATTCTGACCTTCAGTGGAAAGAGTATTTAATTGCTGCTTATCTCCTGCGTCATCCGCAAGCAGGTTAATTTCCTGTCGCTGCTGCTCAAAGGTAAATGATCTTTTTACTTCTCTTTTAGCCATGTTTCTTTATATGCTCCAGTAACAGAAGTTTTAGTTCCCGTATATCTTCCTTCAAACTATTTATGTCTTCCGCTGTTGAATCAAGATGACTCTTAAGCTTGTTCCTAACGGGTTTTTCGGTATTAAATATTGCACCAGTATTGGGGTCACGATAGAGATTTTCGTGACCCTTGACTTTAATATAATTATTCATCAGAAAGAAGCAACTATTCTTAGATCTTGCAATTTGGGCGCAAATACTGGGTCGTTTGATTTGAGAACAACTTTAACAGCATACTGAGAATACTCAGGTAAATCATTAACATAGAATTGTAATTCTCTATATCTATTTTGTTTTTCAGTAATTGCGGCAATAGTATCTGGTTTTTCAAACTGTCTATTCTCTGTATATAATGGCATATAATTCCACTTAAGCGTTTCTAGTAATTCTTGAGACGAACTTTCCAGAATTTTATACAGAACAACAACATTAGAAGTATCAAAAACGTTTGCACTTATTCTAACGTCTAGAGAAGTAGCTGGTATATTTAACGAAATATCTTTTGTGAGATATTTAGCAATTGAGGATGTTTGTGTAATTTCTATATCATCTCTATAATCAATACCATTGGTATATTCTATAGATTTGATTTGGAAATTTCTATCCGTAGTTGCATCATATTGTGGTGTGTTCTCTCTAGAAAATACTACAAAATCTCCAACTCTAAAAATATCATTTTCTTGCTCTGATAAAATAGAATTTCTAACATACCGTGCATCTGTAGAAAGACCAGTGTAGTTATTTTCAATTGGGATGTATTCATTTTTTACAATTGCTTGTTCCGTAATTGCATCCCACTCAAGAATTTTTCCGTCAATAACATTGACATATTCAAATTGGGAAGTAGTATTATAAACTCTCATAGCATCAAATGGTTGAATACTAGGAGCAATTTTATTAATTAGTACACTGGTTGAAATTGATCCTGCTAAATTCGGATCATTTGCTCCCGCTCCTTCCAACTGTTCGAATAGTAATGGTTCTCCAGAAATAAACTCAGAGTCGTTTTGTAATCTAACCGTAATTAGAGTATTCTGAATAGGATCTGTCTTAACAATTACACCTCTTGCCAATGAATTTGTTCCATTAATACTCTTACCAACTTCTATAGCAACAGCAGCGGAAAGATTATCAACTTTAAATTGAACTAAAGACCAGAATTTTACGACCTGATTTCTTTGACCAAATCTATCTTCTTTTCCTACAGAATTTTCTATTCTTTGTGATGAAGTCTTGACACTAATATTTCTTAAATCGACAACAGGTGATAAGTAATCTACTTCCGAACTTAATAATAAACGATATTCTATTGAACTATCAATAGAATTCTTAAGTTCATTAATTGGGGAAGCGATAACTTTCTGATTTTCAAAAAATTGTTGTTGATTTAAGAATGTAGTTTCAAAATCAGAACTACTATAAGAAACGTAATTTTGTGTATTTGAATCTACCGGAACTATATTAGTTGTTCTTACTGTAGAATTAATAGAAGTTCCTGGTGCTTGAAGATTTGCTACGTCAGCAAATAATTTTTCATACTTAATATTCTTAGATGCGATTACCTCATCTCCACCACCTCTTCCAGTAGCACTTGCTTTGTTTGGTCCATCAATTGTATATGTGTCAATTCCAGAAGAGTCAACTTTATACAATGAGTTAACTAAATTAGAACCATTGATTCCAGAGAAAGTTGATACATTATTGAAGAACACATAGGAAGAACCTCTATCTTCAAATCCGTGGTTTCTTTGAGTAACTTTCAATAATTTATTGTTAGATCGGAATAAATCCGATGTAGCATTATTATTTGAACTTGCATCTGCTTCAAATGGATTGGTCTTTAATTTTTGATTTGGAACAGGGGCATTCTTTAATGTTAATATAGAAGAAAGTGTGTTATCAAATTTTGCTCTATGCAAACTAAATTTGAGATCTTCAAATAAATCTTCTACCCAACTATCTGTATTTTGAGACCTATATAGCGATCCTAGTAATGGAGAGGCACTAACATTAATACCTGTTGTAATTTCAAATTCTCCTAGTTGTGAAGTCCAGAGTTTATAATCAACAGAATCTGTTTCTATTTGAATAGCATAATCAAAATCATTAAGAAGATATACAGGGAAATCAAATTTAAACTTGGTTGGAGTTTTAGAGTCCAAAGTTGTTCCGTCATCTACAGCAATACCCATTCTTACTGCAGGATTTACAATTTCAATTTCAGATTTTATTGATGCTCCAGCAGCACCATTACCAATACCTTGAATTACAATTGAAGGTGGGCTTGTATACTCACTACCAGGAATCAATATATCAACATCATAGAATGAACCGTCAGCAATGGATTGCGTTACTGAAGCAACCGCACCACCAGGAAGTTGTGGACTTTCTACAGTTATAACAGCACCTTCATAATTAGATCCGCCAGATTCTAATGACAGTGATTTTAATCTACCGGAGTCATTTGCAACTTTGACAGTAATATTTGAATTACTGATATTGTTTAAATTGCTGATTGATGCTGTTGTAATAGTCTCCCCTTGGAAATATTCTCTTCCGTTATGATTAGATATAACCAATGTATATACTTGTTCATTAGTTATATTATATGAATCTCCTTGAAGTAAGTTAAGTTCAATTCCGTTTTTATCTAGAACTTTTTCTAAAGGTCCTATACATCCAGAAGTGGAACCAATAACATCTTCGCCAACTTTCAAAGTAGTTGAACCATCAGAGAACACTCTAATATATGTTTTGGGGAGAACAACAACTTCAGTGCCGGGAATAATATTTTTTCCTGGTTTACCAACTGACACATCAGATAAGTAAATTTTTAAAGGAATATTATCACTCTTTTGATTGAAATATAATTCGAGAGAAGTTACAAATACACCACCTTCATACCCTTCTACTTTGAATGTTTGGGATAGTGGATTTGGCTTTACTAATACATCTGTATTACTTTCAACAAACTGAACACCTTCGTTTGATTTAAAGTATGAAGGTTGAGTTGAAACGATAGATTGTGGACTTTCTGGTTTTACTCCAGTAGAGTAGAAATTGATCTCAGCATAAGAGTCTACAGTTTCTTTGGGTGCA
>Ga0213860_10000290_pt1 | contig 19895 bp, 4 predicted proteins | sample PICome_3_FD_160118 | JGI IMG/M metagenome (GOLD analysis project Ga0213860, IMG submission 160118) | Coastal seawater microbial communities near Pivers Island, North Carolina, United States - PICO550 | ecosystem: Environmental > Aquatic > Marine > Coastal | place: USA: North Carolina | collected...
TTTAGTATTCTTCCAAATCCTTTACTAAAGGTTTCATTCATCATTCTACCCAAAGACCTATTAAATCCACCCAAAGCATTACCTAATACAAACCAGTTACTTGCATATATAATTGGAGCATTAGCCATTTGAGTATAGAAACCAGCTTCAGCAGCTTTATTCTGTATTACTGCCATTTCATCAGATGTAACAGCTCCTAAGTTTAATTCTACACCTTTAGACGGATCATCTATATCTACAAAATTTTGTTTGTTATAAATATCAACACCATCTCTCATAACTTGATTATATACCATACCAGCTTCCATCTTAGATTCAGCCATAGCATAGTTAACCATTCTAAGGTCTCTGTAAAAGCCACCAAACGTATTTGACATCTTAGCCAAGTTTATTCCATTTTGTGTAGCATTTTGAGCAGTTTTAAAATTCTTGAGAGCATACATTGTATTAGGAATAAACATCTGTCCTACAACTTTCCCTCCTGTTTTAGCTGCTGAATAAAAGTCTTTTGCAGCATCAACATTTTTTAATGTATTATATATATCTCTAGTTGTACCTGCAAATCTTGTAACATTAAAAAAGTTTTTAAATGCTGTACCAGCTTTACCTATATTCAATAAAGTTTTTGCCCCTGCAAAAGGAGCAAAGCTACCACCTGATAATGCTGTTGCTCCAGCTAAAAATAATTCTTCTACAGCAATAGAACTTAATATACCAACCGTATAAGCACTGTTTAATAAAAAGTTATTCGTCCAGGCCATAGCACCACCTCTACTAGAGTTACCTATCATCATTGCATCCTCAAACTCAGTTGCAGAATTAAGGTCTGGGGTTGACCAATAATGATCACCCTCAAATAAATCACCTATAGATCTATATACACTATTAAAACCTGAACCTGCTAAACTTCTATACTGACCCCACATTCTAGTGTAGTCATCATATACATCAGAATTAGCACTATAATACTCCTCCATATTAGCAAAGGGAGTAAAACCCAGCTCAGCAAAATCAGGATGCTCAAAGTATCTTGCAAATTGTGTTTGTCTCATACCTGCAAAACGTGGAGCAACTCTTTGATTTTCATCTACATTACTAATAGTAAATGCATCTTTTAATTCAGAGTATGTATTTTTTGTTGGATTTTGTTGTGCAACTGGATCATATGTAGCTGTTGCAAAACTAGGACGTGCCATACCTAAACTAGCCATAGCATCTATTCCATATTTGTCTATGTCTGCTTTCCAAAAGTCAATTCTTGCTACTGCATCTGGATTTGTTGCAAGAGCGTCTGCCAGATTAGTTTCTGGTACATCAAACATTTCTGTTACCGGTATATAAACATCTTGACCTTGTGGTACAATACTTTCAGAAGGTCTCTGACTATCTACTATAACTTGTTCTAGACTGTTATCAGATTGGTTCTCCATTGTAATATATTATTTTTTACCGTTAGTAGCTTGATCTTTCTCTCTAGCTAGTTGATTTTGGTTTCTTTTATTTTCAAGAACCTTATAGTAATTTGAAACTGCCTGATCTAAACCACGCAATCCATTGCTCATATCAGCTTTTACAGTATTCTCTTCTAAAGTATATTGCCCTCCTGGTTGATAAGTATAAACTTTAGAATAAATCTGATAGTTATTAGGACCTAATTTTGTTACTCTAAACTCTCCTGTTGGATTTATACCATTATCATTTGGCATAGTATAAGTATGATAGTTAGTTCCACTTGCAGCTATATCAGTCTCTACATAAGAATAATAAGTATTTATAGCAGATTTATTGTTTAAATCCACAGACTGATCAAACATAATAGTAATACCAGCTTGTCCTGATGTTTCTGCGTTGTCATCATCTACTCTACCTTGTAACTGCAATATCTCATCTGAATTCAAAGAACCAAACTCAACATTTCCAGTTGCTGTATTAGTACCTGCTTTTTTACTAGCTAACCAATCAGCACTAAATACAACTTTATATGCACCCAATGTTTTTTCACCATCTTGTGCTCTACCAAAAGCTGGCATATATACAATTTTTGCTGCTGGTGCTTTTATACCAGTTGATACAGCTGGTGTTTTTCCTGACATCCAAACAGCAGCATCTTTTTTCCACATTTCAAATACCTTAACAGCTAAAGGTTCTTTAACATTTGCTAACTGTGCTGGATCTTCTATGATATTTATATCTCCAGAAAGAATACCATATGGCAAACCTTTATTTTCTAAATCTTCTATTTGTATTAACATTTGTGCTACCTCTTGTTCTGCCAATGGGTTTGGAACAGTAGGATTAAACATACGCTCATAACTTGGATTACTTACTACATCACTAAACTTTCCAGATATACCATATATTTCTGAATCTAAATCTCCAGATTTGAAATCACCAGTTGCTCCTGTAAGTGCTGCATTTAAATTCTCATACATTTTATTATAAAAAAGATTGGCCTCTTCTGTAATAGCAGCCATATCAACTACTTTTCTACCAGTTCTAACAGTTCTTACTTTTTCTATGTTAGGGCCTTCACCACTTTTACCCATATATGTTTCATAAATTACTTCATCTTTTAGGTAATTTGTATTATCTGTACCTGTATCATTTCCATATAAGTCTGGATTAGTAATTGTTTTATTATTAACACCATCCACAACTAATTGTAAATATTCTGTTGATGAATAAGGTAATTTTGTCTCTGGGTTTATTATGTCTGGAAATCCTGAGTCATATAATAATTTTACGTTATTACCTTGATCCGCTTGAGGTGTCATTGCATTACCTTTAACAGCTTCATAAGTTTGATAATAATTATCATACACATTTTGTGTAAATAATTGTAATCCTTTCATTTGTGTTTCAGTACCATTAATACCTGATATTTGATTATATATATCATTGTACTGATTTCTTCTGTCTTTGCTTAAGGTAACTTCTGGGTTTGACATTGTTACTGCTCTAGTGTTTTTAAATTCATCACTTACTTGATTAAACACACTATTAATAAGCTCTCTATTATTATACCCAACTACTCTAGCGTCTTTCCCTTCACCTGTAATTGTTGGTTCTAATAAAATTTGTCTAAGACCATCTATATCTCCTGTAACTTTATCAACACCTCCTGTAGCATTAGGTACTTCTATTGTCCATGTACCATCTCCCATTTCTTCTCCTTCTGCAGTAGTACCAGTAGGATAAAGAACAGTAAGCATATCTATAATATTGTTTACTTGTTTATTAGCTAATGCATTATCTTTTTCTATGAACTGCTCTTGCGTTCTTAGAATCATATCTACATTCATATCTGCATCACCATCTTCATCTACAGGAACATCAACAGTACCGGCTGATCCAAAAGTAGTATTATTACCTTGTAGTAAAGCTGCTAATGGGTTATTAGGATCTACACCTTCAGCCCAAGGAAGTCTTATTAATTGACCATCATCACCTACTCTATAACCTTTGTCTAAGATGGTATTTCTGTCTTTACCTTGTTGTTTAAGCAGTTCAATGTTCATTGCATTAGTAGCATTGGCTCTTATCTTAGCCATGTCATATTCAAACTGTTTTTGTTTTAATGCATGTTCATTCTCTCTTATTAAGAACTTTTGGTCTCTTTGAGAATATGATAAAGCTGCTCTATTTAAATCACCCATAATATTATAATTCATGAGCATTGCATAAGCTTGATTTAATAAACCATCTGTAGTATTAGGTTCATTTGCACCTATAGTTTGTACACCTTTAATTCTGTCTAATGCAATTCTTGTAGCTTCTGCTGCTGATAAATTTTCAGTTATTGCATCATCTAGTTGTGATCCTTCTACTATACCATTGTTTTGTTTATAGTTAGACCATCTTATATTTGCACTTTCAAGTTGATTTAATTTATCACTTTCTTCAGTTTCTCTTTGATTATTTAGAGCATTTATATTGGCTATTGTTTGAGTAGCCCAAGCGTTCTGTGCATCTTTTATACTTGAATATGCTCCATCTGCCATAGCCTGCTGTGCAAAATCTCTACTTTGAACAAAAGATCTTTCAGCATAAAATCTTTGTACTCTAGGATCATTTAATAAAGCACTTTGAAGTGTTTGTAGTGCTTGTCCTTGTATTAGCCTTCCGTTCTTTTCTCTGATAATAAAATCAGTTATTGGATCTCCATTAGCATCTGTTCCAAAACGGTCCATCTCCATACTTAAATTTGGATCCATTTCTTCTAATAACTCTGTAGCAGTTTTAAATAAGTTAACATTATCAACATACTTAGGAACACCCATGTTTAATGCTTCTTCAGGAGATGCATTTATAAAGTCTTCCATTCTGTAATTTAATCCTTGTACACCTATATCAGAATATCTTTCATTTAATTTTTCATTAGCAGCATTCTTAAGTCTATTAGCATGCTTCATTTCATCTCTATAATTAGCAGTATAGACTATATCTTTAACAGTTAAATCATCTTCATAAAAAGGAGCAAAAACAGATTTAGCTTGGTTAACGTTTTGAGCCAATGAAAGATCCATACCAGAAATTTTTTCAATTTGTGGTCCTATCTGTTCAGCATATTGATCTCTTCTTTCTTTAGTATCTTCTCTAGAAAGATCTGCATATACTACTTTATTATATAAATCATTAGTAGCTTTAAAATTAGTATCATACTTATCTTGTCTTGTTTCCAAGACTGCAGATAAAAATTTATAATCCGGTGTAAACGGCTTTATATCTACTGAATATTGATTTGCTCCTTTAACGTATGTAGCCATAATTCAAAATTAATATAATTTAATAAGTGTACAAAGTATATTAAATAAACTCTTAAAGTTTATATACCCATCTTACCACTATAAAATGGTAATGCATACTTCTTTAACTTTTTACTTCTTTTTTCTGTCCCAAGTCTGCCTTCATCAACCTCTGGATTTATATTTACAAGATTAGGATAACTTTGTATACCTCTTTGTTCAAGTTCTTGTTGACCAACTGTCATGTTTCCTTTTGGTTCTACTCCTCCTAGACCAAAACCTTTATACAATGATTCTTGAATATCAGCTGGCATTGGGCTACCAGTTTTATTTTCATAATCTACAACTCTATCATAAAAAGCATTTAGCTTATCTGTTTGTTGATTTTTAGCAAGCTTTCTACCATCTTGAGTAAACTCTACATCCCCATATACACTAGGATTAATGTTGTAGTTATCATAAAGTTGATTTAAGTTGAATGTATTAGAGGCATTTGTTGCTCCTTGATTAAACAACTCATTAGCTTTCATCTTAAATAAGTTCTGGTTCTTTTCATAATTTTCTAATGCAAGCTGAGTATTATCATATAAACCTTGATTTATTGCATTATTTAATCTATTCACTGTTAAATCTAGTTGTGGCTGCATAGTAGCAACTCTGTTCATAGTTTTAACATTATTCTGATTTACTTGGTTTATAGCTTTTGCATTTGCATCTAAAGTTTTACCTAAAGCATTACTACGTATAATTGCCTGTGGTCCTCCTGCAGCACCCAATGCACTTGCCATAGTATTAAAAGCTGCATTATTTGCTCCTACTGCACCAGTCCAATCATCTAATACGTAATCTATTTTTTGTCTTTCTAATGGTACAGCAAATGGTAATCTTAATGTATCATCTAAAGTTGCTAGAGTCATTAAGTTATTTTCATCTTGAGCCCACCATCTTTTTTCAGGATCATCTGGTGGATCCATGGTTGGTGGTTTTTTTGTAGGCGGTGGATCTTTTGGTAGATCCATAAAATATTCCTCTTCTGCTACATAGTCTACATCTAATCTTGGTGTATTAAATGTATGTAGCCCAAACTTTCCATCCCAATCTTCTCCTTTTACATATCCTTCTGATCCTTTTTTCTTAAAATAAGGAACATAAGGTATACCTAAAGATTTTGCTTCTTCTTTTCTTTTAGCTTCTGCTTTATTTTGAAACTCTAACCATTGTGGGTCATTTGCATCTTTATTAAAATCCCAACCATCTATAGTAGAAGTAACATCACCCCATCTTAATTCAAAGTCTTTTGCAGCATCTGCACTTTTAATTGAAGGTGTACCATATGAATATATACCAGAGCTTCTATCTCTTGGTATGTTAGCATCATATACACCATCTACTATTTGATTATTATATATTGCTCCTTGCATTTCAGGTCTTTTACCTGCATACATACCTTGTCTATAACGTCCAATACCACTTTGTGCTACTACATCTCCTTGACCAGAAATATCTCCTGTGTATACATCTGTTTCACCTCTACCAACCATTTCATAGTTGCCTATAACTTGTTCACCTTGTACATCAAACTTAGATGTTCCTGGTTTATAGATACGTATCTTACCATCTTTTTCAGTAATAGTATAACCATCTTCATAATATTTTTGAAGCTTATTATAATTATCACTGCCTTGTGGATAAGGGTTTCTAAAACTATCACCTTGTGTAGATGCAGGAGGATTTGGACCCATTGTTGTATTACCCGCTTGTTGTCCTGATAAAGAAAGATCTCCTTCCAAAGGCTGTATATTAAAAGAATCCCAACCTTCAGGTACTTCTGGACTTAAAGCTTTACCATACATTTGCATCTCTTCTTCTGTAAAGTTTGCATCTTTGTATGTATCATTAAGCGTACCGTCTATGTTTCTTATCATATTGTTTCTTACAATATAATCAATGTATGTAGGTCTATCTACAGGTCTACCTAAGATTTGATATGTTCTTTCAGCATTACCATCTTGAGCACTTCTCATAAAGTCAGATAACTCAGTACCAAATCTTGCTGTTTGCATCATACCATTGTTTGCATCAGCCAAATCAAATTCATCAACAGCTTGTGGTCCTTCTTGCATTTCAGCTTGTTGCATTTCAGGTTGCTGCATACCTTGTTGAGGTGCAGGTTGTTGTTGAGCTTCTTGAGCTTGTGCAATCATCATTTGCAAATACGCAAGTTGTTCTCTTTCAGCAGGGCTTAATGCATCTAAAGCTTTTTGTTGTGCTTCACGCATACTTATTTGTTCCATTTCAGCAGTAAATGCTAATGGGTCAACTCCTACTGACATTAAATATGGGTGTGATGCTAAAGGTACTCCATCTGAAAAATTCTTTTTTGATTCTTGCATAAAAGCTAGTTTAGATAAATCCTCCATATTTTTCTTTAACATTAACTCAGCACTTCTAGAAGATATATTATCAGCATACTCTGAATCTAATTCAGCATAAAAATCATTTAAACCAAAACGTTGTGAAATCTTAGCCGGTGTCATTTTCTTTGAACTGTATATATCAAACTCTTCCAATTCTTCTTTACCAAATCTTAACTTTGGTGTGTCAGAAAAAACAAAAGATTGTTCAGGCAAAAACATTGGTACACCACCAGCTGAATGTCTAGGACCATTTATTGTGTATAATCCAAAGTCACCATCATCATTTAAATCTGTCAAAACAGTTTCTCCACCTTCTGCTTCTATATTAGCATTTTCTCTAGGTACACTAGACAAACTATATCTAACACTTTCATCTGAAGAGTTATTAAATGATGTTTGTCCGTAGTAATCTTGTGGAGTTGTGACTAAACCGTAATCTGCTTGATCACCAGTTGTCATACCACCATGACGCATAAATTTGTCTTCAACAACTTTGCCGTCAACTAATTTAAATCCTTTTGGTAATTTTCCGTTTATCTTTATTTTTGCCATAATTATAACATTTCTATATCAGCTCCCGCTGCAATTAATTTAGCTAATATTGCTGAGTCTACATTTACTGTTTCTCCTCCTTGTTTTGCTTCTTGATTCATAGATCTTTTTATAGCAGCATCTCTTCTAGCTAAGTAAGCTTCAGCTCCTTTTGGTCCACCATAAGCCATATTACTAAGAATATTATGCTGAACATAATCAGGCAAAGCTTTAAACCCTTCATTGTTTACACCTTTCCCCATCTTAGCTACATTTGAACCTTGTGTAAGGTATAACCCTGTAGTTCTATCTCCTTCACTACCCTTGCTACCTCTGTTTATATCAGTAGTTCCTCTTGAATTAAAAGGATCAACTTTTATATCAAACAAGTCATCAGCATAAAATTGTTTTCTAGCTGATATTTCTTTTTCCATATTCTCTTTATCTTCTTTAAGAGGATTAAAAATATTTGCTGTAAGATCTACTAGTCCACCAGAAACACCTTCAAATGCTTTTACTGCATTACTATTATATCCTCTTTTTAATGCCCCTTTAACTCCACCAAAATCTGCATCTATAGTGGGTTTATTAACTTTATCAAAAGCATCTTGAAAAGATCCTGCAACACCTGTACCATCACCTGCATCTATATCTATTAGATCAGGAATTCCATCTCCATCCTTGTCATAGTTATCTGGACTCATATCTATTTGAGGACTAGGAGTTACCACAACTCCATCTTCACCAAATACTTGATCAGCTAAATCTATTTGGTCAGTATCTTCTGATACAGCAAATGGATTACTTTGTTCATTTACATAAGATTGATATTGACCTGGTGCATCAGCGCCTTGTCTATTTACAGGATCTTGTAAAAACCAATCTTGAAAAGAAAGAGGTCCGTCAGACATAGACTGTTGAGCTTTAAATAATCCTCCACCAAATCTTAATTCTTCTTTATCTTTACTTACTTTGTTTTTTAAAGCCTCTAAAGTTTGTTTTGCAATATCACTTAGTTGATCACCTGATTGTTCTAATAGTTCTTTAAATTTACTTTGTGATTCTTCTTCTATACTATTTACATCTATTGGTATATTATTATCTTCTAATCCTTTATTAATAATATTACCTACAGCATCATATTGGTCATCTGCAGTAGGATTCTCAAATAAAAACTTTTTTAATGCTATATTAGCATTATTGAGATTTTCTTCTGAAAAATCAGCATTTATTGTATACTCTGCATCCATATATTTTTGCAACTTGTTTGCAGCAGTTTTATTTTTAAGATCTCTAAACACTCCATCTTTTAAACCATCTCCATCTAAATCTTTACCGCCAAATAAGTTTCTACCAACTCTAAGTGCAGAATTAAGTGCGTTGCCAAATGAAAAGTTTTTTCCTGGTTGACCTAAAAAGTTAGGGTTCATATAGTAAGGTAGATTAGTTCCCCCTTTAATTGTAGTACCCTTATTCTGTATGGTTGGATTAGGATCACTAATAGTACCTAATGCAGATTCTTCAGGTACACCTGTAATATTAAGCTTGGTGTTACTTTTATTTAAAAACTTAGCAAGATCTTCATTTTTAAAAGGATCCATACCACCTGGACCAAACATGTTTAATTTGCCTATAGCACTTTGTTGCGTTTCAACTCCATCATCAGCTTTTTTAAGATCTTCTTTATGTACAAATCCTGCATCACCCAAACGTAAATGCTCTTCATATGTTTTTGCTTTTACCGCTTGGTTACCTTTATACATCATATGTGGTGTAAATTCACCACCTTCTTCTTTTTTCCAACCAGCTGCATTACGTGCAAAATTAGCCATCTTTACAACTGATGCTGGGTATCTATCTTTATTTGCTAAAACCTTTCTGTATGCTTCTTTAACGCTCATACCACGTGCTTTAGCCCATCTAGTAAACTTTCCTTTATTCTCTGGTTTTATTTCTATACCAGATTTTGCTTCTTCTACAACTTCTTCTTCTACCTCTATTTTTTCAACTTCAACGGGTTTTTCTTTACCTTTATTTTTAGCTAAAGATTGATTTCTAGCTAGCTCTTGAGGATTTGAATTTACTTGTTGTGGATCAGCAGGTCTTGCATTTGCTATAAGTTGAACCTGTTCAAATAATGTAAGAACATCTTCTTCTTGGTATCCAATCATCATAAGTGCTTGACCTATAGTATTTTGGTCTACTTGAGATTCTAATAACCCCATTACAACTTGTTCTGGCTTTTGTCCATTTTGTAAAGCTTCAGAAAAAAACTGACCTAGTTGTTGTAATTCTTGTTGCTCTTGATCAACCATTTGTGATTGAACATCCGCCATAGCAGGTTGTTGCATATTTTGCATACCAGCATCTTGAGGAATCATAGCATCTTGCATATTAGGTCCTCCCATTTGTTTTACACTTATTTTGTTTAACTTCACACTCATAATATTATATTATTAATATACAAATAATTAAGGAGATTCACTAATCTTTAGGGTTTAAGAATTACTAATAACATACGTCATAATATAATTAGCAGGACTTATACCTAGTTCTCTTGCTTGTTTTAAATACTTTTGATTCATTCTGTTTACTGAATCTAAAGCCATTGCTTCACTTTTTGTATTATCATATTTTCCATGTATATAGTTGGAATATATAATTTTATCTTCTACTTCACCTCCGGCTAACATTCTATCATATTGTTCAAATAAAAGATATTGCATATTTCTTTTTACCCTTTCTGGATAATTTGCATTGCTGTTCCATTTAAGAGGTAAATATGTTTTAATGTTTTTCTTTTGTTCTGTAGTAAGTTGTTCATTATATCTTATACCTAATACTACTGCAGTTGCTATAGCTGATTTTTCTGGATCAAGTAAATCTTCTTTTTTTGTTATTCCAAGCTTTTTTAATGCAGCTAATTCTTTTGGATTATTTTTAACATGTGACCATCTTAACTGTGTAAATCCTAAACTTACATCATCAGAATCACCTGTATCTATATTTGCTAAATTACCCCCTGCTAATCTTAAACCAGGAGGAGCTGCAGTATATCTTGCTGTATCTATTCCTGCTTGTTTTATTGTATCTACAGCTTTATCTTTTAATTTTATAAGCTCTCCTTCTGCTACTGTATCTACATTAGATGTTGGACGGCCTTCTATCAAACCAAAATCATCAAGTATTTTATTAAATAACTTAGTAGCACCTCTAGTAGCATTTCCTAATGGACTGTGTGTATCACCATAACCAGATTCAGCACCATAAATTCCAAACGCAATTTCAGCTATTTCATTGTATACATCTGAAGGTATACTAGCTGCTTGCATTATTTCTTTTTTGTTTTCTACTAAAGCATTAATAAAAGGAATAGTATGTGATCTATATTCTTCTTCATCATCAAAATCAAAAGTTGTAAATACATCATTCTTAAATCTTTCTTCATCTAATACTGCACGTATAGGTTTATAGTCTAATGTTCTTGTAGTATAGTTACCACCTTGTCCACTAAAAGGTTCATCATAGCCCTCTCTAGTGTAATCTAAGTAGTCTTCTCTATTCTCTCTACTCATTCTTAAAATAGCTTTACCATCTACTAATTCAAATCTATTACCTTCATCTTCTGGTAAAATAAATACAGGTGTTCCATTAGGTAAACCCATATCATATAATCCTTGTAGATCACTACATTTACCGTTTATACAACCATTAGAACTTCTGTTATCATTTATATCTTCATTATCAAAATATTTTAATCTATAGTCTGGTGCTCCGTGTATAGCAGTACTAACTTCTAAACCACGCTCATTAACTAAATTAAAACTTGGTGCATTATTATAATAATCTCCACTTGTTGGTGCGCTATTGCTTATTGTGTATCTACCTGCACCAGTAGATAAATTACCTTTAGACCAATCTACTTTATATGCACCATCAATTTTATCTGCCTCAGTTATTATACCATCTTTATTATAATCAATAGCTTTTGTAACTGTTTGTGCATCTCCTGGTATAGCACCAGTTGCAACCTCAAAATCTGTTATTACTTCATCTCCATGATATAATTTAAGTCTTTGATTCTTTTTATCTACAACCACATATCTTTGACTTGGATTATTAATCATTTGAGATTTGATAATAATATCTTCATCTGCTAATGCATTTATATCTTCTCTATTCTTTTTAAGAGTCTGTGTACTAATCCACTTTTCTTCTGCAAGTGGTACTTCTTCTCTATATTCTGGCGGTGGAGCTATCTGTTGACCAGGAAATATAAGTCTTGGATTACTAATGTTATTTACTTCTGCTAATCTTTGATAAGTTGTATTATATTTTTTTGCAATTTTAGATAGTGAGTCTCCGGATTTTACTGTATATATATCAGAAACATTTTCAGGATCTACTTGCATAGGAGAACTATTTTCTGGCATCATCAACTGTTGGCCTGGGTATATTAAACTTGGATTAGGAATATCATTAATACTTGTTATATCACTAATATTAACATTATATTTTCTTGCTATCCTACCTAAATTATCACCTTTTTTAATTGTATAAATATTTCCATTACCTTCTCCACCTAGTTGATAGAACTCTCTTGTTATATTTAAATACTCATCAGGTGTTTTATTAGTTACACCTTTTCCATAAGTATTTGGATAAACCTCTTTTAATGATTTACCATCTCTTATAATGTTACCAAAGTATTTTCTTGCACCACCCCTACCTAAGAAATTAGATAAAGCAATTACATCTTCATAACTATAATTCCATTTATCTCCTAGTTGAGGTTTATATTCTTTTGTTAAGTCATAAGCATCTTTTAATAAAGGTGTTGTTTCATTTGCTTCTATACCTTCATTTAAACGCATCATAAAAAATTTATCTTGTGCATCTAAGTCTTTTGCAAACTCTTCTCTTGTACCATCATATAAGTCTTTTATTTCAGAAAATCTTTGACCATATAAACCTGTTGCAGTACTTTCAGGATTTATCATTAATACACCATCAGCACTCTCTACTTTTTGAATTGCTTTTTTAATACCATCTAGATCAACTTTAATATCTCTCCAACTATTAACTTCTCCTGCCTCTTGATATTGACTTACACCATAACCTCCTATAATTAATGGTGTTACTGCTTTGTATATGTTTGGATCAAATAGATTAAAATTCCCATCATTACCAAATAATGATTTAGCATAATTACCTCTTTTGTTATTATGAATCATTACATCCCCTATATTATAATCATATACATTTCTTATTTCAGCTCTATCTAAATTTAACCTTTCTACCAGTTTAGCAACATCATCTGTAGAATACCCACCAAAAGAAGGATTATTAGGATTATACATAACTGTATTTCCTCTAGACTTTATTGCTGCATCTTTAATATCTTGAGGCATCATATCCCATACATCTTGATTTTGTAGATTAGTCCAATCTTTTCTATTAGCATCAAAACTTATTTTATTATTAGTTCTTGGTACTGCTAATTTATAGATTCCACCATCATCAGAGGTAGTAAGACTGACTTTTCTTCCTACTGGTTGGTCTGCTTTAAAAAATGGAAAGCCTTGTTTATAATAATGCTCAGCATTAAAAGAAGGTATGTCATCTAAGTTACTAAAATGATTAGGAGAATATTTTGTAGCTAATTCTTCATTTGCAGTAAATATAGCATCTCCTAATTCAGATTTATTTGTTCCAACTTGATTTGCTGAGTTTGGAATGTTATCTCTTAGACCAACTGGATTATGTTGATCTGCTCCTCTATATGTTACATCATAACCTTTTGGGTAAGCTTTCTTAAAGTTTTTACTATTCATTTGAACAAACTGTTCTGGTGTTCCTTTACTACCATCAGGTAATGTAAACGCACTACCGTCAGAATTCTTCATCCATGTACCATCAGCTTTAGTAAGTCTTTCTATTTCATTATATTCATCTACTAAGGCTTTATTTTTTGGAATATCTTTATTCCATTTACCCCAATTTATTTCTGATACAAACTCATCACTTTGTTTTAATACATCATCTGTACTTTTTGCTCCTTTTGTTGTGATTTGTTTAGCTAGTTTAGGCAAAACTTTTTTACCACTTTTTTGTAAAATATTTTTAAAAATTCCCGCACCTATATATGTTGTAGGATCTGTAAGTAAATCAACTCCTAAACCTTTCCAAAAACCATCTACACCTAATGTTTCTGAAATTGGTTGTTGTTTTTTATCACTATCTAAAATGGTGGTATTATATAAATCTGGTATAGCATCCATAAAATTAAATTTACCATCACCTTTACCTCCTATACCTTCTATACCTTCTCTAATTAAAGCAGCCGGTATACCTAAAACTTGTAATGTATTATCTGCAACAAGTAAAGGATTTAAATTATTATTTAAAGTATTTAAAAACCAATTTTTCTTAGGTTTTTCTTTTTCTCCTACAATCTCTACTTCATCTAATACTTGTGTTGGTATTTCACTACCATCTTGATAAATAGGACCACCTTTTTTTCTAAGCCGTTCTAGTTCTGTAATTATTTTTTTATCTAAAGGAATAACTTGATAAGCATCTCTTATATCTGTTTTATTAAAATCTTGTGTTATAATGGCATCATAACCTTCATCAATTAGTTTCTGTACTTCTTCTACTGAATATGTTCTTGGTTTCTTTTCTATAAAAGGGTTTTTAGGATTAATCTTTGCTCCCCATTTTTGAGAACCATAATCTTTAAATGCAGTATTTTTAGGAGTAAAGAAACTTAAATTTTCAGGAGCCTTCCAATGAGAATATACTCTAGGATTTTCAAAATCAAGAGGTAACATAATATTGCTACCATCATTTGTATTTCTATAATAAATATAATCTTCTGCTGAAGGTCTATTTAATCTTTTAGGAGTATCTGAAAAAAATGACATTGCATTTGGTGCTTCTTCAACAGCCTCATCTATTTGTTTTGCAGCTTCATCTGATGATTTAAAAAAGTACTCTAATATATCATCTAAGTATTTTGCTCCTTGTTTTACTATAGGTTTTATTATCCCTCTCTGAGCTTTAGGTAATTCATTACCATCTTTTGCTAAAGGTATTTCTAACACCCTGTCTCCTGGAAATTCATAGTTGTTTGGAGAAAACATTACTTCTGCATTACCAAGATTATCCATACCCAACACAGGAATATCTACATCTTGCATGGTAATACTGCTTGACTCAATAATATTAACTGGATTGTTTTTATCAGGACTATAACTTTTATAGCCTTCTACAGATATATATTGTGTTATATCTTGTAAAAACTCATTTGGCCCTCCTGGCAATCCTATGCTTTTCTTCTTTCCCATTTTACCTTTGTGATAATAATAATTTAGTATTGTTCAATCTCAATAACATTTTTCTATTTCCTGAAACATTTCTTCTAAGAATAACATTATTAGAATAGTGTCTGAACTTCTTACGTTGTGTCTCTGGTTTATTATAATTTAAATTAAGGTTATTTAAAGGTCTTATATAACCATTACACTCTGTATTAAATATAGGTTGTTCAGCATTTGAAAACTCTCCTCTGTCATTTGTTATATCCCAAAACTGATTAAATCTAAATTTGTGTTCTACCTTAGATGCTAAAATGTCTATGTTATTAAGATTTATTATTGGATATGTTAAATTACCCCATGGATTATTTACAGGCTGCTCATTAAGAACAAGTAAACCAGATGTCTGATCATTGTTATAAACAATTGCTGCATCAAAGTTAAATGTTAAATCTTCCCACTTATCTCCTCCACACATATTGTATTGAGGATCTCCTTTGTATACATAAGTTTCTAATTGATATTCAAAACTTCTTACTGTATTAACAGCTTGACCAGTATTAGAAATTATATCTATTTCCCACGGATAGTCAACATTATAGAAATTAGCAAAAGAATCACATCTTACATTATGTCTCCATATTCCACCAACATCATAATTAGGTGGAGTACTCTCATAGAAAAAGTAATTACATTCTCTATTAGAAACAAAACCTGGATCTGTTACTTGATAAATTAAAGGTGGTGAGTCTGGACAATCTCCTAGTTCAGTAGTCACTGTACCTGGTATAGTAGCAGGAGGACACTCACACTCAACCTTTCTACACGTAGGACTCTCACCTGGTATATCACTACAAGTTCCTGTTGGTTGATTAAAATCACCATTAGAGTCAGGATAAACTAATGTGTAACCTGGTGGACATTCACACACAAAAGGAATAGAACAAACAGCACCCGCTATTGCTTGTGCACTAGCCGTTAATGATGCTTGATTATTTGCTGACATTGTTAACTGATTTGGTCCTGGTATAAATGGTGCACTGGTTTGACCAAAAGTAGGACTAGCAGGATTTGTGTCTGTATTATTATAATATGTATTTGTAATTTCATTAAGAGCTAGTGATAGTCCAGGAACTACATTAGTTGCCCCACAAAATATTCCATATATTTCTTGTTTAGTTGCACTTTGTAAATCAATATCAGCTGATTGATTTGATCCTGCAGCCCATGTTCCTGTATTAGCTAATTGTGGTGGTGTTGATACTGCGTTGGGTGTTTGTTGAGCAGCTACAGCACCAGCAGCTGGATTAACCTGAGAACTTGTACCATCTGTAACTACAATTAATATTTGTCTAAAATTATTACTTTGAGTTCTTGCCGGATAGTTTGCTGCTAAGCTAGAATTAGCTTTATCATTTAATAATGCTAGTCCTCCATTACCAAGCAATGGATTAGGATTATTTCCAAATACAGCAGCTTGTACACTAGTACCACCACCAGTCCATACACCAGCTGACTGATATATATTACATAATGATGCACCTGTTGCTGTAGTTGTCATGCTCAAACCTCCTTGAAGACGGTGTACACTAACCCCATCCCAACTTGTTATACCTATTTGCATTGTGTTTGCAGCTAATGCTTGTGTTATATTTGGATCATTCATAAATACATCCAACCAACGCAATTGAGCAGTAGCTCTGCTATTCCCGTTCATTACTCCAGTTCCAGGTATTACATTACCATTTGCATCAAACTGCATAGGTACATAATTTGGTGCACCTGTACTACCTGATACATCCATTGCAATAACTATATCTAATAAACAGTTTACAGCACCACCGCTTATACTTGGGTTAACATGGTCTATAATAATTTCTGCTGGTTCAGTAACGTTTACACTTTGCTCACATAAACCTGTAGCAGGATTAAAGTTATATCCTGGAGGACATTGTGGTACAGTGCCTGTTATAGTCTTAGTTGTAAAGAAATGATTTATACTTGGTAAAGCTAATTCTGGATGCCAATCATGAAAAGAAATCCATGCTTTTGTTTTTGGATCATAACTACATGTCCAAGAACAATCATCAAAGTATAAAGGATCACCTATATCAACATTAACCCAAATACCTAGTTTATTTTTAATTCTTACAGGCTTTACTAAATTATCTGTAAACTCAGCTGATGCTATATACTGAGGTTTTACTTGATAATCTTTTTTCATAAAGTATACTAAATCATCTACAGCATCATACATTACTTGACACCCAACACCCATTACAGGGTTATCTGTCCATACTGAATTTTCTGATTCAGGGAATTGCTGTATAAATCTAGATGGTAAGTATTTTGCAAACCACCATTTCATACCTGCATTAGAAATAGGATCTAACCCCTTGCCTCCATATTGAAATATTTTACCTTGTGCTTGAGATATAAAAAACAATCCACCAGGAGTATTAATAACACCCCTTATACTTTCAGAAGAACCATACTCTATAGAAATGTCAGCATTTGCAACATTTTGAAATGGTTGGCTAAATAAACCACCATCACCAATAGTAAGCTTTGTACCAAGATCAGTTTTTAATTGATCTAAACCTTGAAACATTTGAGGAGATTGATATGGGAAAAATATTAAAGCACCACTTTTATTTATAGGTTTAATAACACTAACTGCATTTTTAAAATCTTTATAATTAAAGTTTAAATAAACTCTCCAAAAATCTCTACGTGCTTCCTCTTGTGCCTGTAAAGAATATATCAACCTTTTTGGATAACTAACAAAACATTTCTCTGCAACTTGTGGATCATAGTCACGTTCTTGCATAAGACCAAACGTGCTTAATTGTGTAGGAAATTTAGATACACTTAATGATTCATCATATTTATAAAAGTTGCCAGCCTTTTCTATTTTAGCATGAAATAGTTCATCTATATCATTATTCTCATATACACTATAAATTTGTTTTGCTGGTGGTTCTTCCCAATCTCTTTGATCTAAATTGATTTCAGACTCTACAAAAAAGTCTAATATACCATTTGTATGTGAATACATATATGCAAACTCCATAGCCAATGCTGGATTAGGATCATTATTGTTTCCAAAAATGCTACTCCATGCACTACCATTACAAGAGTCATTACCTCTGTCTAGATAAAATAAATCACCAGGCATAGCAGCACTTAGTTCACCTGGAGTAAATACTCCAAAACCAATTATCTGATCTGCTAATCCCGTTATGTCATATCTTTGAGAATTTAACCAATATCTTGGAAATGGTAAATTAACATATAAAGAATAATCAAATGTAAACCCATCTGGCTGACCTATTAAGAAATTAGAAAATATAGGAAGTATTGTTTTCTCAGTAAACCTACCTATATAAGTGTCACCTGTAAATAAAGGTTTAGTACTATATAATGTTTCAAAAGGAGGATTGTCATTATCTGGATCTAATAATTCTAAACAGCCTTTCATAGGTATTTGTTTAATACCATCTAATTGGCCATACTGATTATCCATGTTGAATTTCAAAGCACCATAGTGTGCAGAAATAACACTTCCTCTTGCTTTTTTAGGATCTAATAAATATGAATCACTAAATGTGTTAACAACCCCGCCACCTAGTGCTTCACCACCAACTACAAATCGTGATGTGTCTTGTACATCTGGATCTGCTATATTTTGAGTCAAAGAAACAGCAACAGTTTCTGGTCTAAATAAATTATTTATTTTATAATCACCTGAATCAAACATTTGAAATGATGATCCTATATAATTTGATGCTTTATTTTGCACTCTCCATAAACCATTACTAACAGGTGTAAAGTTTGTAAATTGTCCAAATGAATTATATTTCCAAACAAATGAATGTTCTTCTATTAGATTATAAAACAACTCAAGCATTTCATTACCTCCAACAGCAATGTTTGCTCTTGACATAACAGCAGAAATAACTGTTCTTAAAATTAAAGGCATTGAAGACATTTTAGTAGTTGTCTCTTGAGATGTTTCTTCATAACCTCCCATCATACCTGGTATAGTACCTTGATTTATTGCAACCCCACTTTTTATAGCTTGGTTAGTATAATACAAAGCTCCACCTGTATATAAATCTAGAACTCCAGCAGCTGTTTCAAATATTAATTCAAGTACTTCATTCAGTACTGTAGAAGCAGCATTAGCTACACCTGTAGCTGTGGTATATCCAACCATAGCTAAACCAGGTTGAGATCCAATTCCAGCAAATCCACCAAAGTTTCCTGATTGAGAAGATAAATTTCCTCTTCCTCCTACTACTCTAGTAGTTTGTGAACCTCTAATTTGTTGCATTGCAAAACCAACACCTATAACACCACTAATAATAGCTGCTCCACCTCTTAATAATTTAAACTTTGGATGCTCCTCTGATGGTAAAAAATAACCACTAGATCTTCCATCTACTTGACCATAAAGTCTTGTTTCGTATGCATTTAAAAAAGGCTTTGTAAACATTAACTCAGGAGAGTGGAAAGTAAAAACACTCTGAGAATAACCACTTAAAGGTGCAAAAGTAGTTATAGATTGTTGGAAGGTATCACACCCGTTAGTTCTATCTAATGATCCTGCTGCTCCAGCTTGACCATCATGAAAATATGGATCTGGTCTCAAATCATTATAAGGGTGATTTGGATATAGACCTTGTACACTTCCTCCAATTAAATTTTCTGCATTAGGTAATGTATACTCACGCATATTTCTAAATATACCTTTAGCAAGTATAGATCTTGCACCCTGTCTTGACCCTTTTAATATTTCATATCCTACAACATTAGGAATATAAGTACCATCATTATATTTAGGTCTTCCAATATTTGTAAATTCAACACCAAGAATATTT
>Ga0213860_10000291_pt1 | contig 19848 bp, 25 predicted proteins | sample PICome_3_FD_160118 | JGI IMG/M metagenome (GOLD analysis project Ga0213860, IMG submission 160118) | Coastal seawater microbial communities near Pivers Island, North Carolina, United States - PICO550 | ecosystem: Environmental > Aquatic > Marine > Coastal | place: USA: North Carolina...
AAGATGTCAGCAAGAACTATTACAGTCTCGGTAAGACTAAAAACTAGCCCTGGTCGGTGAAGGATCCCCTTCAATCCCGAAGTCATGGAGAGACTTTAAAAACCCTGGTGGAGTCATTGACCTCCTTTGAGTTTACGGCATCTCTCAAATGACGTTGGTGCGGATGGAGGTAACTCCCGCAGACATTTAGTTATTAGTCTTAAACAGAATAACTTGGCGAGCCTGGCAAGGACGGTTTACATAACCGTCCTTTTTTAGTATAATTATTTGATAAAGGATATGTGTGGAAATGGAACTTGATTCAAGAATTGTTGTAGCGGGTGCCAATGGGATGGTTGGTAGTGCTATCGTAAGAAATCTTAGGAGTAGGGGATATACAAATATCATAGAAGCAACCAGAAATATTGTTGATTTTACTTCTCAGAAAGAAACTGAGTTTTTCTTTGGATCTCATATGAGACCCGAATATGTTTATCTTGCTGCTGCTAAGGTAGGTGGTATTGGTGCCAACAATGATTATCCAGCAGAATTCATTTATGACAATTTGATGATTCAATCAAATGTTATTCATACTGCTCACAAATATGGAGTTAAGAAACTTCTGTTTCTAGGTTCTTCCTGCATCTATCCAAAGATGTGTGAGCAACCTATTAAGGAAGAGTATCTGATGAGTGGTCCTCTTGAGTCTACCAATAGTGCTTATGCTACGGCTAAGATTGCAGGTATTAAAATGTGTCAGGCATATCGTAAACAGTATGGATTTAATGCTATTGCATTGATGCCTACTAACTTATATGGTCCGAATGATAATTTTGATTTAGAATCATCTCACGTTCTTCCTGCTATGATTGCAAAATTTCATGCTGCATTGAATCATAGTGAGTATTGGAAAGTTAAGTTGTGGGGTGATGGATCTGCTATGAGGGAGTTCTTGCATGTTGATGATCTTGCTGAGGCTTGTTTTATCTGTATGCAAAATTATAATGAAGAAGAACTTCTTAATATTGGGACAGGTAAAGATGTAACAATCAAAAAACTTGCAGAGATTATTGCTTCTGTGGTGGGATATAATCGTGATATCAACTGGGATACTTCAAAACCTAATGGAACTCCAAGAAAAGTTCTCAATGTTGATAAGATTAAATCTCTTGGTTGGGATCCGCAGATTGGACTAGAGGAAGGTATTAAATCCACTTACGAATGGTATCGTCAATCTTGACAATTACTTTCTTTTTTTGTATGATATATAATATGAACTATCTTTGAATATATGTCTGAGTTATTTGAAAAAGAATTTATTAGTGCATATACTAATAAAAGTGATATGCATGAGCATGTAAAATATTTAAAGTCACTTTGTGATGATGAAGGTGTAAATCATGTCACTGAAATGGGAACCCGCACGGGTGTGAGCACTCGTGCCTGGTTGAATAGTGATGTGGCATTGAGAGCATGTGATCTAAAATTTGATCCTAGGATTAAAGAATTGATGGAAATCGCTGCTAAAGAGGGTAAAGATGTATCTTACTATGAAGGCAATTGCTTGGAAGTGGAGATTGAAGAAACAGATCTTTTATTCTTAGATACTTGGCATGTTTACGATCAAGTTATTGCAGAACTAAATTTACATGCTTCGAAGGCTAAAAAATATATTGTATTTCATGATACTATCACTTTTGGTTTTGTTGATGAACAGAATAAAGTTAGATTTGGTATTCCAGAAGTAGATGATAGTCTGAAAGATGGCACTAAAAATGTTGGTATTTTTAATGCTATTGTTCAGTTTATGGTCGAAAATCCTGAGTGGAAATTTAAAGCACATAGAACAAACAATAATGGCCTGACTGTTATTGAAAGAATCTGAGGTTTATTGAAATGGTGAAAAATGTAAAGAAAGCACTAGTCTGTGGTGCTGGTGGTTTTATTGGATCTCATATGGTCAAAAGACTTAAGTCTGAAGGATATTGGGTACGAGGTGCAGATCTTAAATACCCAATGTTTTCCGAAACGGCAGCAGATGAGTTCTTTCAAGGTGATTTGACTGATCAAGCATTTTGTAATGTAGTAACGAATGTGGAGTTTGATGAGATCTATCAGTTTGCCGCTGATATGGGTGGTGCTGGATACATTTTTACCGGAGATAATGATGCAGATGTAATGAATAATTCTGCAACTATTAATCTAAACATCCTTAGAAGGATTAAAGATTACAAACCAAAGATCTTTTTCTCCTCCTCTGCGTGTATGTACCCAGAGTATAATCAACTTGATCCAGATAATCCTGATTGTCGTGAAGAATCAGCATATCCAGCAGAACCAGACTCTGAATATGGATGGGAAAAACTTTTTTCAGAAAGATTGTATTTTGCTTATAATCGCAATTATGGTGTTCCTGTTAGGGTAGCACGTTACCACAATATCTTTGGACCAGAAGGGACCTGGGAAGGTGGAAAGGAGAAAGCACCTGCCGCAATGTGCCGTAAGGTTGCTGTCCTCTCAGATGTGGGTGGAGCAATTGAGGTATGGGGTGATGGTGAACAGACACGTTCATTCTTGTATATTGATGAATGTATTGAAGCAACCCGACGATTGATGGATTCTGATTTTATGGGTCCTGTTAATATTGGTTCTGAGCAGATGGTTACCATTAATGAATTGGTAGATACTGCTGCTCGTGCTGCTGGAAAGGATGTTAAAAAGATTCATATTGATGGTCCTCTCGGTGTTCGTGGACGTAATTCTAATAATGATCTTATTCGTGAAAAACTTGGATGGGATTATTCTCAATCTCTTGATGAAGGTATTGCAAAAACTTACAATTGGATTAAGGAGCAACTTGATAAAAAATGAAAGTAACTATTTTAGGATCCAGTGGGCAAATTGGTGCGTATTTGACCGAATATCTGCGAGGTAAAGGGCATCAAGTTATTGAGTTTGATATTCTAAATGGTCAAGAACAAGACATGACTACCATTCCAAATCCAGAATTACGTCGTGCTATCATGGTATCAGACTTCGTATTCTTTCTGGCATTTGATGTTGGTGGGTCTAGGTATCTGAAGAAGTATCAGCATACTTATGAATTCATCAATAATAATGCGCGTATGATGGTAAACGCATTTGACCTATTGCAGACATACAATAAGAGATTTGTATTTGCTTCTTCTCAAATGAGTAATATGAGTCACTCTCCTTATGGTGCTTGCAAGAAATTGGGAGAACTCTATACTACTGCACTCAAGGGACTGACTGTTAAGTTCTGGAATGTGTATGGTATTGAAAAGGATATGGAGAAGGCACACGTCATCACTGACTTCATCCGTAAGGGATTTGAAGAAGGTGACTTTGAGATGATGACCGATGGTACGGAAGAACGTCAGTTCCTCTATGCAGAGGACTGCTGTGAGGCACTGGAGACAGTGATGGAAAACTTTACCGACTTTAAACCAGAAGATCCTTTACATATCACATCATTTAAGTTTACTTCAATTAAAGATGTTGCTTCAATTATTCAAGGTTGTTTCAACAAGATTGGTAAACCCATTAAGATTGAACCTGGATTTGCTAAGGACAGTGTTCAGATGGATAAAAGGAATGAGGCAGATACTTATATTACTGGTTGGTGGTTGCCTAAAACTACTATAGATAAAGGTATTGTTGAAGTATTTGAATCTATGAAAGAAAATTATGTTGGAGAATCTGAATGAAAACTGCAATCTTGATCAGTGGTATTGGTAGATCAATTGAATATACATTTGAAAATCTCAAGAGTAATTTGATTGACTGCTGGGAGGATAGGGATGTATATGTCTTCCTTGGTAAGAGTGATGTATCTGAAAAGGCAAGAGAATTATTCAGCACTCTTGATAGGTGTGAAGTCTTGGTAAAGGAAGAAGAGAAGATGAATGAGGAGGGAATTGTTCTTCACCCCTCTTTATTTGGACCTGGACATTTTTGTACTCCACAGTCTACGCTGAAAATGTATAAGGCTAGGTCTTTGGTTTGTGATATGATGAATAACTCTGGCAAGAAATATGATAGAGTTATTCTCTCTAGAGAGGATGTGATCTATACTGAACCAGTAAATCTTTCTATTGAATCACTGAACATGAGTAAGATGTGGTTGCCAGATTGGCATCATTGGTTGAATGGATATCATGATAGATTTGTTGTAACCAATCAGGATTATATGAGCACATATGTTAAGATGACTGATCATCTTAGAGAGTATCAAAAAGAAAAGGGGTATGTTCATAGTGAAACTACTCTTCGGCAGCATCTTGATAGGCATATTGGAACTAAAAATATTAAAACATTTTTTATTGAGTTCCATAGAATTAGAAAAAACGGAGAAGTTCTTTCAGAAGGGATGCCAAATCCCCAGGAACGGAGGTACATGTGATTGATCTCAAGATAAATGAGGAACTAAATTCACTTGTATCTGGAAAAGATATTTCTATTGTTGGACCTGCTCCTTATCTGATAGGAAAAGATAGAGGACCCGAATTTGATAGTAGTGATATTATTGTCAGACCGAATGAAATAATACCTCTAAGGAAATTGAGAGAAGATTATGGGAGTAGAACTGATATCTTCTTCTGTAATTTTGGTGATGTCTGGATGGATGGTATCAAGAGAAAAATATCAACTGATGATCATGATGAATACTTTAAAAAATTAAAGTTGGTAGTTGGTAGTGCCATAAGAGGTTCTCATTCAGATAATATTTTTGCAAGTCAATATAAAAGTTCTGTACCCCAGAATTTTCAAAATATAAATGTGCATAATCTTCCATTCTATTGGATTGGTAATGAAGATTATATGAAACTGTATCGGTTAATAGGAGCAGAATACAATACAGGTATTGCTGCTATATCCATTCTTTTGAATTACCCAATCAAGAGTTTGAAGATATCTGGATTCACTTTTCATACAGGAGGTTCTAGTTATAATGAACTATATTGTGATGGACACATGGATGAGATAGATACCAGAGGAAGATCTTTTGGTCATGGCACTGGACCAACAATTAACTATATGAGAAGACTTGCTGATACTTATAAGGATAAACTTATTTTGGATAATGAACTTATTGACATACTACATTGAATGAATTGTATTTTTATTTCTGTTAGAAATTCCTCTACCAGACTTCCGAACAAAGCAATATTAGATCTGTGTGGTAAACCTACTATTCAATATTTGATTGAAAGTATGATGAATAGTAGGTCTGCAGATAAAATTATATTATGTACTAGTGATAGAAAAGAAGATGATGTGCTATGTAATATAGCATCAGGTTGTGGGATAGAATATTTTAGAGGTTCATTGGATGATAAGTTGGTCAGATGGAGAGATGCCTGTAAAGAATATGGAATAGATTTCTTTGTTAATGTTGATGGTGATGATCTATTCTTTGATGTTGATCTAGCAGATATTGTAATTGATCAATACAAAAACGATCCTTGTGATTTTATAGATGGGAATGGTTTTTATAATGATGTTTATGGGATAAAAACAACTGCCTTAAATAAGGTATGTGAAATTAAGGATAGTGATTCTACAGAATACATTAGATTATATTTTACAGAAACAGGAATTTTTCAAACCAGAGAGGTAAAAGATATTCCTATCAAATATATCAAGGGTGATATTAGAATGACCCTGGATTATCCAGAAGATTTTGAGTTCTTTAAGAAGGTCATAGAAGGAGTATTACCAGAACCATTGACGTTTGACAACATATTAAAATTCATTTATAATAATCCTGGAGTATCTCAAATAAATTTCTCTCTTGATGAGATGTGGAAAGAGAATCAAAAGAAAATAAAACATTTCAAATTAAAAAATGAACAATCAACAAATTAGAGATCTTGTTTCTAATATATTTGAGAGAAATAATGAATATAGTTTGACTCAAGAATTTGAAGAAAAATTTTCTGAGAAGTTTGGTGTAAAGTATTCTATTGCAATTAACTCTGGAACATCAGGTCTTCATGCTGCATTAGCAGCTGCCGGAGTTGGTCCGGGTGATGAAGTTATTCAACCTTCAGTAACAGTTGTCATGGACTCTTATGTAACTCTTCACATGGGAGCAACTCCGGTGTTTGTTGATATTAATCCAGATACTTGGAACATTGATGTAGATGAAATTGAGAAGAATATTACTGAGAAAACAAAAGCAATCATTGTTGTATCTTTATATGGACTCCCTGTAGATATTGATCCAATCATGGAGTTGGCAAGGAAGCATAATATTGTAGTCATTGATGATTCTGCTGAAACGGTATTGTCTGATTATAAGGGAAGTATTTCTGGAACCTGTGCTGACATTGGAGTCTATAGTTTTGAGAAATCAAAGCATATGACATCTGGTAGTGAGGGTGGTATGATTGTTACCAATAATGAAACTCTTGCTGAAAAGTCTAGAAAGTTTGCTGGTATTGGATATAAGAATCTTACTGCAACTGCTGGTAGAACTAGTCTTGCTTCTTCTGTATTTCAAGATCCAAACTACGAAAGATTTGATAGTATTGGATACAACTACAGGATGAATATAATTACTGCCGCCTGCGGTATTGCTCAACTTGAAATTCTTGATGAACTTGTTGAGAATAGGAAAAAGATTGGAGCAATGTTTCTCAAAGCAGTTGAAGGTTGCTCCTGGATAAAGACACAAAAAGTATATGACTATTGTGAGCATAGTTATTTTACTTTTGCTATTGTTTATAATGGTAGTATTCCTTGGAAAGACTTTTATAATAGGTATCTAGAGATGGGTGGAGATGGATTTTATGGTTGCTGGAAACCTCCATATCTAGAACCGTCTTTGAGAGGAAGGAATTTTAATGGTAGAAAATATCCTGAGGGTTCTTTTCCAGTAGCAGAAGAATATCAGAAAAAAATAATGGCATTCAAAACAAACTACAGATCTCTTGATCTTGCTCAGCAAAAAATTTCCATACTTAGTGATCTCATAGATAAAATCGGGAGAAACTAAATGTATGGTGTGGTTCAGGGGAGACTATCTAAATCTCCAGATAATCAGTTACAATGGTTTCCTCAAGATTGTTGGCAAGATGAATTTTACAAGTGTAAAGCATTAGGTTTGGACTTTGTTGAATTGTTGGATGAAAGATCTTACAACTCAAATAATCCTATATGGTCTTCTTTTGGAAGAGATAGAATAGTGAAAGTTGCTTCAGAAACAAATAGAATAATCTATTCATCTTGTACGGATAATATTATCGATAACTCTCTATTACTAGAAACTACATTAGATCATGTTTTTAATTATCTTGAAGTTAGTAAATATCTTGGATGTGAGATAGCAATTTTTCCTTTGATGGAGGAAAGTTCTATAACACCAAACAACTTTGATAGTTACGTTTCTACTATCAGAGAACTATGTAATTCTACAAGTTTTACAATTTGTTTGGAATCTCTTCTAGATCATAAAATACTTGGTCGTTTTATTGATGAGGTTAATGTTGATAATTTGAAATGTGTATTTGATACTGGTAATAGATCAGCAAGTAAAAATCTATCTGAAGAGATACTATTTTTGGGAGATAGGATTGGTCATGTTCATCTAAAGGATAAAAATAAAAAGGGAGAGAATGTCTACCTTGGAACAGGTAGAGTAAACTTTCATGAGGTTTTTAAATCCTTAGAAAAAGTCAATTATAAAGGACATTTTGTATTTGAATCTGTCAGAGGAATTGATCCAGTAAAAACAATGAAATATAATATTACATTTTCTGATTTTTTTAAGAGTGAGGTTACAAATGGATAGAGTTTTATTTGTTGGATTGGGTGGTGCAGGGCAACGACACTTAAGAATTTTTAGGTCTCTTCTTCCTGATACTGATTTTTATGCATTTCGTAGAAATAAAAAAACTCCATTATTGAACTCAGATTTTACTGTAAATACCTCCACTACGATTGAGGATAAGTATGGTGTAAATTTGGTTGATAGTTTAGAATCGTGTTGGAATCTTAAACCAGATTTTGTTGTTGTATCTACTCCAACAAAGTTTCATTCCAGTCTTTCCATTGATGCATCCAATCATGGTGTGAATGTTTTTGTAGAGAAACCTGGTTGTGTTACTTTTCGGGAAGCACAGGATATGCAAGAAAAGTTTATCCGTAATGATACAAGTTTATTTGTTTCTTTTCAGAGAAGATTTCATCCACTTGTTAATGTGTTTAAAAATGAACTGTTCGATATTGGAAATATTATTAACATTCAAGTAAATGTGGGTTCATATGTTCCTTCATGGCATCCTTATGAGAACCATCTAGATTTATATGCATTTCGAAAAGAGTTGGGTGGTGGAGTTGTTCGCACGGAGTGTCATGAAATTGATTTAATTATTTCTATGTTTGGCACTCCGAATAATGTTTATGGATCAACTTCAAAACAGAGTTCTTTTGATATTGATGTTGAAGATACTGCTAACTTTACTTTTGAATATGATAGTTTTTCGGTAACTTTCAATACATCATTCGTTCAAAATAGACAGGAACGTATAATAAAAATTAATGGTCAAGATGGATGGATAGAGTATGATTTATTGGAACAAAGAGTTACTAAAAATGGTAAAGACCATTACAATAAAATAACCAATGATGATTTATTTTTACTACAATCTCAGTTTTATCTAAACGAATTCTCAAAGTCTGATGACTCTTATATCAACTCACTGATAAGCAATGCAAAAATTATTGACAAAATAACAAATATAAATTAAACTGTATAGTATTGATCTATTCTTTATGTACATAATAGCAGAAATTGGAATCAATCATAATGGTTCTATGCGTCATGCAGAAAATTTAATTGAGCAAGCTTATGAATCTAAATGTAATGCGGTAAAATTTCAGAAGAGAGATATTGAGTCCGTATATACTCAAGAAGAACTTGAAAGGTATAGAGAGTCTCCTTGGGGAACTACTAATAGAGAACAGAAAGAAGGTTTAGAGTTTTCTATTGAGGAATATCAACAACTGTATTCTTATACCAAGAAACTTGGAATGGATTTTATTGTCTCTTGTTGGGATAAGAAAAGCATTAAACTGATAGAAGATAATCTTAATGTTGATTATCATAAGGTTGCCTCTCCTCTTGTTACAGATGAAGAGTTTTTAAAATGTCTTGTAGATACTGGAAAACCAATTATTCTTTCAACTGGAATGTCTACAGAGGTACAGGTTGATAAGGCAGTGGATATACTCTCTGATAACCTTGAATACATTCTTGCTTGTACCAGTACATATCCTACAGTGGTAGAAGAATTAAACCTGAGATATATTCAAACACTCAAGGAACAATATCCACAATATAAGATTGGATTCTCTAATCATTACAGTGGATTTGAATCTAGTTTTGGTGCTACTGCTCTTGGTGCGGAGTGTATTGAATTTCATATCACAAATGATAGAACTGCTTATGGTTCTGATCAGTCAGCATCTATCGAAAACAGTCATACTCTTGTTGATGGTATCCATGCAATGGAAAAAATGTTGGGAGATGGTATTAAAAAATTGTATGATAGTGAACTTCCAATTATGAAGAAACTGAGAAAGGTTTGAGATGTTTGATCTTTCTGACAAGATTGTATTAGTAACTGGTGGTGCAGGTCTTTTGGGGAGAATGCATTCAGAGGCAATTGTTGCTAATGGTGGAAAAGTTATCGTTGGTGATATTGATATAGAATTTGCAGAAAAAACTTGTAAAGAAATCAATGAACTTTACTCTCCATTAGAAAAAGCATTTCCTGCATATCTAAATGTTCTTGATAAGACTTCAATACAATCTGTTTTGGATGAGTATCCGGACATTAATGTTCTAATTAATAATGCTGCTATTGATCCTAAGGTTACAGATACAACTGGACCTTCAGGATCATTTGAGTCTCTTTCTATTGAAGAATGGGACTTATCTGTTGATGTAATGATGAAGGGAACATTCTTATGTTCTCAGGTTTTCTGTCCTCACTTTAAAAATAATGGGGGAGGAATTGTTATTAACATCTCTTCGGATCTTGGAGTTATTGCTCCAGACCAGAGGATATATGAAGGGTCTAAGAAACCAATCACGTATTCTGCAGCAAAGCATGGTATTATTGGTATGACTAAATATCTGGCAACTTATTATGCAGACTCTAATATTAGAGTAAATTCTTTATCTCCGGGTGGAGTGTATGTCAATCAACCAGAAGGTTTTGTAGAAAGATTGACTAATTTAATTCCTGTAGGAAGAATGGCTGAAAGAGATGAATACAAAGGATCTATCGTATTTCTTTGTTCTGATGCTAGTAAATATATGACTGGACATAATTTAATTGTTGATGGAGGTAGAACTGTATGGTGAATTTTGTTTTTACTGGATTATATCGAACTGATTCTATTCTTTCTCCAGAGCAAAAAATAAATCTTATAAAATCTTGTGGAATAGAAAATATTTACTGGATTACTTGGAGGGGATGTGCCAATTATAAGGTTGCAGATTATGGTGTAAAGATTATTGAAATTGAAGAACCTTATCCACATATTAGAGGTATTAGTGGTAGACAAAGACAAATATTCAATATTAAATCAGCATTAACAAATTTTTCTGATGATGAAATTGTTTTCAAAACAAGATGGGATATAGATTTCAATAAAGATATATTGGAAAATATTCAGAAAAAAGATTTTTTTAATAAAATTGAGAATGGAATTATTGAAAATAAAATATGGTTAGGATTTATTGCTATTCATGAATTGTTTAGTACACCAGATGTTTCTTTTGCGGGATATAAGAAAGACTTAGATAACTTAATAAATTTTAAATATACTATTGATGGTCATTCTGCAAACAATTATATCTGTCATGATGGTATGATGCTATCTCCAAAGTTTATAGAAAACAATAAAAGAATATCTAATTTTATATACAGAGAAAAACCCGATCCTTGGGGATTATCTTTTAAGGAGTCGCATTATGACAATAAAGATTACTTATATGCATGGGCATATAATTTCTATGTTTTCTGGAAGTATTTTAAGACAGGTCCTTTAGGATCATGTTTTTTTAAAAGAGGAGATACTTGTCGATGGCCTAATTCAATAGTTGATTATGATAGGTTTTCTTATAACTTTGACACGATGTGTGGTAGAGCCTCAAAACTAGGACCACATCCTAGGTATAGGGTCTATGATGATATTTTTGTGAATAGATTGATTGGGGGTGAATATGAAGATCCCTTTGCAAATAAATTGTACAATATAATTCAATCAAATTTAAATGAGTGGTGATGAATAATCTTTTAATTACAATGTCCGGAGGAACAACCTCAGTAATAAATGCCACATTAGCAGGATTGATTCTTAGAGCACAGAAATCAAATTTAATAGATAAAATTTATGTTGGATTTCCTGGAATAGAAGGATTTTTATCTGATAAAGTTTTGAATTTAACTGATCTAAATGATGGAGAATTATCTATTTTAAAAAAATCTCCTGGTTCTGCATCTATAGGAACTACTAGAGCAAAGATATTTGATGATAAAATTTTAGATCTTCTTAGTGAAAAATTTGAAGAATATCAGATAAAATATTTTGTTAACATTGGTGGTAATGGAACAATAAAACAATCTAAATTAATTTCCAGTAAGATTGATAATGTTTCTGTTGCTGCTGCTCCTAAAACTGTAGATAATGATCTTGGTGATGGTGAATTTGAACTACTCTGGTATACTCCAGGATTTCCTAGTTGTGTTAATTACTGGTATCATAAGATGCTTATGATTAACAATGAAAACTATGGGGCACATTCTCATGACAAAATACTTGTTTCTCAAACGTTCGGCAGAGAGACTGGATTTCTTGTAGGTTCTATGAGAATGTTTGATGTTAATCGTAAGACACCATTACTATTACTTATACCTGAAGATAATCAATCACCACAAAAAGTTTTAGACGCAGTTGATAATAAACTATCTGAACATGGTAGAGTTCTTATTGGAATCTGTGAGGGTTATGATGTAGGACAATATAATTCTAGATTTGATCATACAGGACAAAAAATGTATGGAAGTAGTTCTTCTACATCTATGCAGGAGATGATTAATCTTTTGAATGACAACGGAATGCAGAGCAGAGGATATAATCCAACTGTAGATCAACGTCAAAATTTTGAATATACTTTGGATAGTGATATTGAAATAAGTTATCAAACAGGAGAAAAGATTATTGAAAACTTTGAGGATGGAAATGAAAACTTCTTCCAGTCATATTCTAGGTCTGGATTTGTAAGTGTACCGATTGATAAAATTAATAACTTCTCCAGAAAGATGAGAGATGAATGGATTGATTATGGTGGATTTGATGTGACTGATGAGTATATTAAATACTTGAAAGAGTTTGTGAACGTATCCAAACCTAAAGAACTTTTTCTTGGTGGAAAATTGTATGAAGTATGATGACCTTAACGTTGTTGTTTTAGCGTATTCAAGATTTGAATTTTTTGAAAAAGTATTTAAACAATGTGAGAAAAATTTAAATAAGATAACAGTATCAATAGATTATACCGAGGATCTTTTTATTTTAGACCAACAGGAAAAAATATTAAATCTGATTAGAGAATCGGAATTGAATGTAAATGTGATAAGTAGAAATCATAATCACGGTCTTGTAAATTCTATTCTAAGATCTATTGAGTATGGATGTTCTGTTTCTGATCATGTTATAATCTTAGAAGATGATTGTGTTCCAAGTGATGAGTTTTTCTCTTACATGGATGAAAGTCTTAAGACTTATAAGGATGACGAATCTGTAGTCTCTATCTGTGGAACCAAGACTAAATGTAAATTTAATCCATGGGGTTGGGCAACTTGGAAAAACAAGTGGAAGTATGGGGAACTTTCAAGAGAACAAATTCTTGAGGTGCAAAACTTGGATGAAAGTTTAAAAACATTCTTGCTAAACAATCAAGTAGAAAAATCTATATGGTCTTTGAATTGGTTGGTCTATCATGATCAGCACAATGTTAGATCTATATTCCCACCAAAAAATCTGATTGATAATGTTGGAATAGATAGTGAAGAGGGAGTACATTCGTCAAAGGTAGGTTACACACAATGGATAACATCTCAGATATTGAAAGACTGATTAGAGTTAAGATTAATACTCCATATCAAATTAATACATCTCATAGAGAAGTTGTATTGATCCTTTTGAGTGGATCTTTTAAAGTAGGTGAAACTACTTTTTCTAGATCAGATGTCTTTACTGGAGAGGCAGATGGATTTTGTATATCAAACTCTGGTATAGTTTTAATTGATCCTGACGGAGAGTGTGAAATCTGTATTATAAAAAGTGCATGTGTATCTAATAAGATTATTCCTTTAACTAGATTTGATAAAAAATCTTTTCAAACAAACTTAGTTGGTAGTGGTAATTATTATAGATCTGTCAAATCAATAATTGATAGTAGATCAAATCTTTCAAATCTCATAGTAGGAGAGACCACTCAGGACTGTGGTAATTGGTCTTCTTGGCCTCCTCATAAACACGATACTTATATTGAAGATTGTGAATCCAATCACAAAGAGATTTACTTATACAAATTTGAAAATAAATCTGGGTTCGGAATTCAGATGGTGTATAAAGACTTGGATGACCCTGATTTAATCTTGGTCAGAGATAATGACACTGTAAATATTGATTCTGGATATCATCCAGTAGTATCATCACCATTATCCAAGATGTATTATCTGTGGGTTTTATTTGGTGATAATGAATTTTTTAAAGTTAATTATGAATCATGAATTGGATATTTCCTATCGCCGGGTTCGGCACCAGAACATCTAAACTGGGAGAATATAAACCATTAATAGAAGTATTTGAAAACCAGAGCATCTTAAAAATATGTCTCTCAGGACTAAAGACAATGTTCAATCCTGAAGATGTATTTGTTTTTATTTGTTCAGAGGAACAGAGTTTTAGATTTAATGTTAGAGAAAAGATTTCTATTATATTTGATGACCTAGAATTAAAAGCAAATTGGAATTTGATTGAGATAGACTCAACTCCAAATGGTCAGGCATTGACTTTAAAGAAGGCAGTATCAAAGATAAAATTGTCCGGAAACACAATTGTAATTAATTCAGATCAATTCATATACTTTGATTATGATTCAATAGATCTTGATTCTAATGGTGTTGGTCTTTACTTCAATGATAATTCTTCATCTTGTTTTTATGAACTGGACATAAAGAATAGAAAGGTATTGGATATTCAAGAAAAGATTTCCATAAGTCATTATGCTTCTGCCGGAGTTTATTACTTCTCTGAATATGACGACATACTGAAATGTATTAACTGGGGGATTGATACTGAACAGTATTATAGTGATGAACTATACCTTGGTCCCTGTATGAAATATTTTGAAGACCTGAAATACTTCAAGATGGATATGAAATTTGATCTAGGAACCGTTAATAACATTGACAGATTTAAAAATTTTTGGTATAGTGGGATTCAATCAGTAAAATAGTATGATAAAAGATCTGGTATTTCACCACCATACATCTTTGGGTGATCATTATATTTGTAATGGTATTGCACACAACTATGCAAAGGAATGTGAGACTCTGCATATACCTTGTTCTGAGGGCAACTATGAGACTGTAAACTCACTGTATTCTGATTTTGATAATATCATTGTCCATCCAATGAAATTTCAATCTCCTATTAGTAAGCATGAGGTTGATGCACTAGCAGCAAAAGAAGGTTGGGAAGTAACTAGAATTGGATTTGAAAAAGTCTACTATCGTGTTATTCATAGAGTGAATTCTCCAGGAGTAGAACACATTCCTGTCAATTTTGATAGGCAGTTTTATGAAGAGGCAAATCTTCTTTATCGGAAGAGGTATGAAGACTTTCATCTTCCAAAAGAAATCCCCAATGTTGATAAAGTATATGATGAACTAGTTGGAGATGCAGATGAATATATTGTTTTGCATAAGAACTCCAGTCTTAGAAGTGATTATCCAGTAGAACTTTGGTCTTGGCGCCAAGAAGATATTGATAAAAATATCAAGGTAGTAGAAATTCAAAAAGGTCAGACATCCAATATGCTTTCTTATATGAAAGTTATTGAAAATGCAAAGGAGATTCACTGTGTTGATAGTTCATTTTTCTGTTTGGTTGATAGTGTATCTCCTAATCTCAATGCTGAATTGTTCTACCATGATATGCGTGTAAATAATCACGTCCAGGTCCATTGTAATTTTTCTGAACCTAAGTGGAATGTCATGAGTTACGGTTTTTCAATCTAAGATGAAAATATCTTTTGTTAATGGATGCTTTGATGTGCTTCATCCGGGGCACATTGAACTCTTGAAGTATGCTAGGTCTTTTGGTGACTACCTCATCGTTGCTATCGATTCTGACAGGAAGGTAGCAGAGATGAAGGGTTCTGAGAGACCTATTTTTTCGCAGTATGATAGGACTGTGATGCTCAAGGCAATCAGATACGTTGATGTTGTTCATGTCTTTGATACAAAAGAAGACTTGGAACAATTGCTAGAATCCATCCAACCTGATATAATGGTAGTGGGTTCTGACTGGAAAGGAAAAGAAGTAGTAGGTTCTCAGTATGCGAAATCAGTTCGGTTTTTTGATAGAATCGGAGGATACTCCACCACAAAAACAATTCAAGGTTCTTCTTATCGGTGATACTTGCATTGATGAATACATCTATGGAGTATGTGAACGTCTCAATCCAGAGGCACCAGTTCCTATTCTTAAGTTCAATAAGACTGAGAGTAAATATGGAATGGCGTGGAATGTTGGGAATAACCTTCAATCATTTGGTATAGAAGTTTATATTCTTACTCACAAGGAAAAAATTGTAAAGAGTAGATATATTGATCAGAGATATAATCAACAAATTTTGAGAGTTGATTGTGAGGATTATGTAGAACCAATGGACTATGAGATTTCATATGATGGATATGATGCCGTAGTCATATCTGATTATGATAAAGGGTTTCTAACATCTGAAAAGATTGCTGAGATAGTTACAAGTGCAAAGATTCCTGTATTCATTGATAGTAAGAAAACATCCCTCCCAAAGTCAAACTGCTTTATCAAAATCAATGATTCTGAATCAAAACTATTAAGTGGTTCTTATGATAATATCATTGTTACTAGAGGATCCAATGGTGCTGACTATCGGGGTAAAAACTATTCTGGATTTGATGTTGGTGTTTTTGATGTCTGTGGTGCCGGTGATACGTTTTTATCGGCACTTGTTTACTTTTATCTGAAGTGTGGTAAAATAGAGAGAGCAATACCTTATGCAAATAAAGCAGCATCGATTGCTGTTTCTAACTTTGGAACATATGTTCTAAATCAAAAAGATATTAACGAAATTAATGGCATCTAAACTTACAATCTATAAACCAGAGTATCCTGGTTATGCCGAAAATCCTACTTATGAAAATAATTGTAGGGAGATGATGGGTATCTGGAGAGAGAATGGTTGGGTAGACTTTTCTTTTGTTTCGGGTGATTATCTTTGGGCAGATAAAGAACAAACATTCCTTCTATGGGATAGGGCACGGATTGATGACCGACCCGTCCCACGTCTTGTAACTGGATTGTTTGCTAATACTGTTCCAGAGCATCCCCAGATACATGCATGGACATTCTTTTCTAGGCATCCCCGAAAAGTGTGTGAGCAAATTGATAAGGGTGTCAAATCTTATGATGATAGAGCAATCAAATCTATCTTTATGGGAAAGGTTGAGAACCAAGTCCAGGCAAATGGGAGACTCAACTATGACTGGTCTGAAGGAGTAGAAGAGTTTGTTATGCCTGTGCAGGGTGGAGGTCCACATGCCTATCCATATACACAAGAACAGTATCAAGAAAGGTTGGCGTCATCTAAGTTTGGATTACTCCTCCCTGGTTATGGACCTAAATGTAATAGGGACATTGAATGTATGGCACACGGAACTGTTCCTATTGTGGTAGAGGGATGTGATGTCAAAAATTATCACGAACCCTGGATTGAAGGAGTTCACTATGTGAGTGTAAAAACTCCACAAGAAGTTGAAGAAAAATTGAATTCAATATCCAAGAATGAATGGGAATATATGCACAATGCGTGTAGGAGTTGGTATGAAAGGAATGCCTCTCCTCTTGGGTCATTTAAACTTACTGAAATGTTAATTGAAAAATGGAGTTGATGTTGTGGATTTAATGTGTATGGGTAGTGAATACGGTCGGTGGTGCTTTGTTGACCACCAAGACCTGTATGACTCTATCGTTATTAGTGGTGGTGTTGGAGAAGATATTTCCTTTGATGTAGACTTTGCATCAGAATACAATGCAAAGATCTTTTTATATGACCCCACACCAAGAGCAATCAAGCATTTTGAAACGGTGTCTGAGAACTTTGGTAATGCTTCTACCATTGATTATGTTCCTGGTGGAGACCAACCAGTTGAGACCTATGATCTATCAAATCTAACATCTGATAACTTTACATATGTTCCATATGCTCTCTGGAGTGAGGAGACAACAGTTAAGTTCTTCAAACCACTAAAGGATGAATGGGTCAGTCATTCAATCTCTAATATCAATAGGGGATATGACCAAAACTCTAAGGAGTATATTGAAGTTGAAACCATAAAACTCTCCGATCAAATTAAAGAAATGGATAAACTTCCATCTCTACTTAAACTTGATATTGAAGGTGCAGTTTTGGAAGTATTAAAAGATCTGTTTGAGAATAATATCTTTATCAACCAACTCTGTGTAGAATTTGAAGAGGTTCAAAACCTAAACAAGATAAACAGATCCAGAGTTGTTGAAGTTGAAAAACTATTACAAGATAATAATTATACCTGTGCCCATGCTGATGGGTGGAATGGATGTAATAGACTATATCTTAGAAATGATTTCTTAAATTCTATTTGATTATGAAAAGATACTGCTTTGACATTGACGGAACTATCTGCAATAATACCTGGGGAGAGTATGAGAAAGCACTTCCTTATCAAGATAGAATAGAATATGTTAATCAATTATATGATTCTGGAAATCATATTACATACTTTACTGCAAGGGGTATGGGAACTTGTAATGGTGATATTGATAAAGTTTATGAGAAGTGGGGAGAGTTTACAGAGATTCAATTATCATTGTGGGGATGTAAATTCCACGAACTCCGACTTGGAAAACCAAATGCAGATTACTACATAGACGATAAAGGTATTACTGATGAAGACTACTTTGGAAAACTTTGTCCCTAAGGGATGGGGATATGAAAAATGGATTGTTAACAATGAGGACTATTGTGGTAAGATACTCTTCTTTGTTAAAGGGTTGAAGTGTTCTTGGCATTATCATAAAGTAAAAAGAGAAACTTTTTATGTACAATCTGGGTCTATCAAATTGTTTTATTCATTTGAAGATTCTCTGGATGAAGCAGATGTTATTGTGCTACATAAGGGGGATAAGTTTGAAGTTCCTGTAGGTCTTCGGCATCAAATGATTGCTCTTGAGGATACAGAATTATTTGAATTTTCTACACAACACATGGAAGAAGACTCTTATAGGATAGTAAAAGGAGATTAAGGTTGAATCTTATTATTGAATATTTTAACTCTCACAATCATATGAGAAATGGAGAGTATCTTTATTGTCTGCATCAAAATCTTGCTAATGAGTATATTAAAAATGTATATCTCTTTATGGAAGATGATGCCGAACTAAATTTTGATTCTCCAAAGATAAAGAGAGTTACTCTTGATAAACGTCCATCTTATCAAGACATTTTTGAATATTGTAATGAGCATATGAAAGATGAAGTTTGCATTGTTTCAAATGCGGATATTATCTTTGATGATACTCTTGGGTATCTAAGGAATGTTGATATGGATAAACAATTTTACGCACTGAGTCGTTGGGAGATTTCTACTAATGATGGTAAGAAGTGGGAGATTGAACCATATGATAATGCAGCATCACAAGATGTATGGATATTTAAGACTCCTGTATTAACATCTAATAATATGAATTATACGATGGGTAAGCCTGGATGTGATAATAGGATTACTTATGATATGAGAGAACTTGGATATACCTGTAGAAATCCTGGTAAAAAGATTGTTACCATTCACTTCCACCCCACCAATTTTAGGACCTATGATGTAAGGACTGATAGAGTACCTGGTCCATATCTTTTAGTTGGTCCTACAGATACATTTGCGGGAGAACCCTTCCATATTGATATTGATGGATTTGATGAGCAAGGAAGACCATATAGAATAGAAAGAAAGAGTTGACAAGGTTGTTACAATACTATATAATAATGTAACAGTTCTTTACAATACCATGACAGTAACGACAAATGAGTTTGGACAACAGAACATGTGGGCAAAAGAACCCCGTATGTATGTTGATCCTCAGGCAGCACTGGAGACCCAGTGGGAAAGGGCAGAGAAAGCAAACGGCCGTTGGGCAATGATGGGTCTGGTAGCAGGTCTTATCTCCTATGCAGCAACTGGTAATTTCTTCTTTGGTATTTTCTGATTATGTTTGAACTCTTGACGCAGACCACTTTTGAATGGACTGCCAACCATACTATTGCTGAGTTCTTAGCAGCATACGTCTTGGGTGCTGCTCTTATCATTGGAGCACCCGCAATTTATTTTTACATTGTATTCATGTCTGCCCTTCAAAATACTAAGGGTCGCATGGTGGGATATAAAGACCATAAAACTTATGGTAACTCATCTATCTACGAATTAAAACGGAGTGCTTGACAATGGTTCCAACTTTGTTTAC
>Ga0213860_10000292_pt1 | contig 19812 bp, 21 predicted proteins | sample PICome_3_FD_160118 | JGI IMG/M metagenome (GOLD analysis project Ga0213860, IMG submission 160118) | Coastal seawater microbial communities near Pivers Island, North Carolina, United States - PICO550 | ecosystem: Environmental > Aquatic > Marine > Coastal | place: USA: North Carolina...
TCTATTAAACGAGTGATTTGCTCTGCCGTCAATTCATTCAACCACTTCCACTTTGGGTCATTATTATCCCATTCTAAGACATATTGCCCGTCTTCTTTTTGTGTTACTTTAAGACTGTCTTTCATTTTTTCCTCTTTTTCCTCCACTTTTTTCTTGCCTTTTTGAGTTGTTTTAACTCCATTTTAATGTTTTTGTAGCACGTTTCTGTGCTTAACTTGTGTGCTATTTCAAATGCACAGAGCATTCCAACTCGATGTCCGAACAATTGAAGTGCTTCTTCATAAGAGTTTTGTTCTTCGTACATGTTATTTCATTTTAGGATGTAATAGTTTAGGCATCTTTTCAAATGAAAGTGTTTCAAACTTCATGGCCTTTGAATGTAACAAGTTAATTCTCTTAAGATTTTGTTTCTTAGGTTTTACTGAATCTGATTTCTTTTTGTTTTTTGGTTTTTCTGGTTTTTGGATTTTATGTCCACGCTTCACTGACTTCTTGTAGTCCTTAGGTTTGAGATTATACCTAGCAATCTCTTTGTCCATGTGTTCTTGACACTGGAACCAGGCAACTCTATCCTTAAGTTCTAAACGAAAAGGGAAACTATCCCACGGAAACAATTCCTTAACAGGCATCAATCAATCACTTGAAAATGAACAGAATTAAAACTACCAAGTACACCTTTAAGTTGCACTTTTGTATGCTGACTACGCCTGATCACATTGATTACTTCATAAATGCGATCAAGAATCAACATATATGGAGTATCATTGTTACCCCATGCCACTTGTTCTTTAGTATAACCTAAAAAACGTACATTGTCACCTACTTTCATAATAATCTCCCTACAGCATCATTTTTTTATGGGTAAACTTTCTAAGAAATAATGATTTTTGTCCTGGTAGTGAAACCAACATAGCATCATACTTTGGTATGACAAATTTTAAGAAATTCTTTCTTACTTTCCAGGATAACGTAATTTTGTTACCACCGGTAGTAACTGAACATCTTGTATATTTTATCAGAAAATTAACAAATGGAAGAAACATATGTGTATCTCCAGATTTAATAAACAATCTGAGTGTATGACTCGCCATAAACATGGGTCAAAATCATTACTAAGTTGAGATATTGGGAATGCCGCCAAGGCATTCAGTCCAAAGAAATTCTAGTATAGCAGGTTTATTTGAGGAGCATACACTGCTGTTATTATTTATTCACACAGAATGTAGAACTGGTTTAACTTCAGTGAGAATTTTGTATAACTGTGGACAGTTTGCTGATGATGTAGGAATAAACTCGGTATCTTGGTCAAATTCATCGTCTCTAATTGCGTGGTTTATGACCACAGAACCCTCTTCTCCAGAGGTTGACCTATGCCAAGTACCTTTAGGTATAATTAAGGCGCCTGTAGAGCGATTTAAATGGACAATATGATATGGGTTTTCCCACTCTGGATTTACAACTTCAAAAATTCTCGTGCCATAAACAACACGATTATGGTCAATTTGATGAGAATGTATGTAAAATTGCTTTGCTCCTACAGTATCATCGGGAGGTGAAATTGCAGGGCCATCGTGAATTACAAGGTCTGTTGCATTTGAATTAGTGACTGTAATATCTGAGAAAATTACATCAGGAGTTTCTCGGAAAATAATCTGTTTATGGAATTGTACGTTACTCATTTAAAACCCTTTTTCTTCACTTTATCTAGTATTTCAACATGTGATAAAAACATGCCTTTGTTCCACCAAAACTCTTGAACTTTCATATAGTCATCAACTACATGACTTTCACCATTGGTTCCCACCACTTTGTATAAATGGCGATCATACGAACCGTCTGATGTTCGAGTAAAAAATCCAGGAAGTCCAGTCATTTGATTTTGTTTTTTACTGCACGAAGTTTCTGTGCTCTCACAGTATAGTCTACAGCGGCATCTTCAAGGATGTCACTAATCTCATCAGCAATGAGTTGTGCATCTACACCATCTTCAAAATACTTGTAAATTGCCTCAGTTAGATACCGTTTTCTAGACCATGCTAGGGTATAGGGTTTGTAATCCATGACAATGGTATATGTGTTTGTATTATACTGTATCTATGCTCTCTCGTCAAGGGTTATTGGGATCAATACCCAAATTCTTAAGATATTCTACCCACCAATCAGGATTCTTCTTTCTCTTCCAGTTAGGTACAGGCAATCCTAATTCAGAATAATGCTCCTCTAAAGCATCATCTATAATCTGTGCGATCTCCATACTCCTCTTCCTCTTCATCAACGTCTGCATACGCATCTGCCAAATAGGTTCCTCGTTCTCTATATTTTTCTGCTGCGACATATTCTCTTTCCTCTTCAGTTGCGTACAACCATAAGGCAAGTTTCATTACAATCCATATTATTGCTATTGGTGATAAACATGCTATTAAAATTGTTGGTTTCATTTACTTTTTTTCCAGATGTTTTCAAACCTCTCTCTTAATGCATTTATCTTATTTTTTTCTTGAACCTCTATTATGAATTCATTGATACTTTTTTCTTCTTCAGTAAGCATCATTTGATACTTTGTTTTAATTTCAACAAGACGAACCATGTCCATGTAGTATTCTAAATTTCTACTGGCAAAGTCCTCATAATTCATTCGATTACACCCCTATCCTTAAGATAGTTAAGGGTTTCTTTTAATGTTCCACGATGTTCTAAACCAATTGCAATCTGTGGATATTCTGCGTTTGATCCAAACTCTTGTTGAAATTGTTGTTGAGTAAAGTCCTCATTTAAAACAAATTCTTTTACATTCTCATTTAAATTATCTAAGAGCATTTTGGCTCTTTCACATTCTTGACTTTTATTTGAATAAATTAAAGACTGAATCATAATTCTCCTGTTATTTCGTCGTAGTATTCAATAACGATTTTTCTATATATCCTATCTTTTTGAGGTATATTTTTACAGGTTATATTACAATCTATGCCTCTACATATCTCTTTAATTTTCCAACATAGAAGGTCATCATCATCATTAGTCACGTTGGCGCCAATCATCTGGTTTGTCCCTATTGAACCAATCATTAATATCATCTGCACTATCAAAACCCGTTCGATGATTAGATGGATCAGGATCACCTAGTCCCATCTTATTACAAAAATCATCCATACTACCTTCAACTATACCTTTAGACTGTCCTCTTGCTTGACGTAACCATTCTCTAGCAGTAGTATTTGCTTTTGATAATTTTTCTGCCCAAATCATATCAGACAGTTCAACTTGTTCACATGCAGCAATCTTTTTACAAATTGCTTGCAATCTGAGACGATACTGTGTTGATAGCATATAATTAGTCTCTCTTTCTATTATTTATTTCTGTTAAGAGTTCTTTCGCCATCTTAACAGATCTACGTTTTGCTAACCAAAGTTCAAAATAGTTATTCGGATGAAACTTGATCAGATAGTATATCCTCTTTATATTATTCTCAATCAATCTAGACAAGAGACCTAGATACCTACTGAAATTAGGATCCAGTACCATTATAAAAGCAATGATTGCAAAGATACTGAATATGGAATAGTAATACAGATTCATATAAAGCTAAATCTCCTTCTGAACCCTGACAGAGTTATTCTATTGGTATTTGGGTACCTTGTCAAGTCTTGACAAATTACTTAAAGTTATATATGATGTGATCTGAATAAAATCTTAAATAAAATCTTTTTCCTTATAGATAATGTTAGAATATCCCTACATTACAAACCAACCATGACTCTTCCATCTCAGGGTAAAAAGTTAACTGAATCGGAAATTCAAAGCATCAACATGGCAGTTAAGGATGCTGGAATTAGATCTGTCCATCCAGAAAAATTAGAAGCACTTGCAGAAGTTTTAGTAAACAAATTAAAAAATGAAAAGAACTGAAATGATTGAGTCTCTCCAAAAGCAACTGGATGAGACTCGTAGACAGTACAAAGAAATTAAAAAACTAGTTTATAGACTAGAAGGTGCTGTTGAAGCACTCTCTGTAGTAGAACCAGATGATCCTCTTATAGAGGAAAAAGAAGAGGAGGAGGAAAAAGAAGTTGTTGTTGATCACACAGAAGCAGCAAAAGCACTAGGAATGCTTAAGTAGCATCCCTCTTAGTGATCAGTTCTCTAAGTTCATCAATTTGCTCTTGTTGCTTTTTAATGGTTTCTTGTTGTTCTTTGACTGCTTCAATAAGAAGAGCAGTTAAGTTGCCATAAGAAACACCCTTAGTGAATTCACCAGTTTCATTCCCTTCTTCATCCATTTGAGGGGATTCACTAACAACTTCTGGTACAACTTTTTCAATTTCTTGAGCAATTACACCAATTTGTTTTGGTTTGCCCAAAAGATCTTTTCTGTTAAAGGAAACACCACGTAACTTACATACCTTATCAAGAGAATTTTCAAGAGTTTCCACATTCTCTTTGAGTTTGATATCAGAGTATGCAGTTACGTTACCACTACAAGTAAGATTACCATTAATACTACTCTCATCACTATTTGTTAACCAGATACCACGTTTTGTACCTATAGTTCCAGCATAACTTCCATAGAATAGATATCCAGTTGTAATAGTACCACCATCACGGTCAATGTGAGACGCTATTCCATAAGCATTGATGATTGTATCTTCATCACACTCAACTTCTCCGTGAACACCATAAGCATTGGAAATTGACTTACCAGATCCGTTTGTAGTCAGATGTGCTCTTGCTCTAACTCCGTAAAGATTTCCTCCAGTAGTGCCACCACCACCATATCCTAAGAAATATCCACCTACACAGGTTGCAGGACCTGAAGCTTTATAGTTTTGAGCATAACCATAAACTCCATAAAGGTTTCCACTTAGAGTGCTACTAGAAGTATTTTGAACAAATCCATATACACCTGCTTGAACGTATACATGTTGAGTGGAATGATTAGTGGTGTTTACACCATAAGTACTTTGTCTATTAGTGTTGGTATTAGTAGTGTTACTAACTGCTGTGTCCATATCAATACGAAGAGCAGTAGAAGTTCTATTGGTGGTATATGCACCAGTACCAGATAGATCAAAATCAATGAGTGCTTGTGTATAACTAGCATTCATTGATGTCTGCCAAGCGTTATCAATATGTAAAGGATGGTCACTCCAACCAGTGTCACTTGTTCCACCACCTATATTAATACCTCTAGAAACAGACAATCCTCCTCTGGTGGTTAGTGACATTGCACTTGTAGCTGCATTAGCAGAACTATGTCTCCAGTTCCAACCACGATTAGTATCATTGTTCATGGTGAATGTCATTGCATAATCATTCAAGTCACCATGAGTTTGAGCACTCTTCATTCCAATGGTGTATGCAGAACTATTCCAAACTCTTAGTTTGTCATAACTATCAGTGTCATTATGATTAATAATACTACCAGAAGCAAGATTAATTCCGGTTTCGGTAACTGTAAGTCTATTTGTTACTACAGTAGTAGCGCCATCAGCCTTATTTGTTTCGCAGTTAAACAGTAGGTATCCGGTAGGATCTAATTCTATCGATGCAGCACCAGTTGCACTGTTAACTGCTGTAGATTCCCATACACCACCAGATGTTCTATATCCATTTGATATAAGTGTTGTTCTATAACTTCCCTGACTGTACAAAGCACCTACACCATTTACATCGATATACCCTGAGGTCCAAAGATCAGAAGGTCTATTAATTTGAATCCCCCCGGCTTTAATGATTCCAGTTACATCTACTCCAGCATCACTGGTTTCCATCCTTGTGTTGTCGTTATATCTTAGATTGACATAAGTTGCCGTGCCATCCGTCTTCAGAAGCATTATGTTCTGGTTGGTTCCAGCACTGGTCTCTCCCTGAAAGATAATGTCACCATTTGCATGAGCATAACTCCTGAAGACAGTATCCGCACCATTAAAATCCATGCGGAAGTCCGCACTATTTCCTAGTCGAATTTCATAGTTATCTTGCCATTCAGTATGAGCAGTTACATTGTGGTTTGCATCAGACCTGATGAATTGTGTTGAAGAAAGTCCTCCCAAGTTTTGGATATTTCCACTATCATCCCAAAGTTGAGTGGTTCCAAGATAAGCTTTCTGATTAAATTTAACTCTTTCAAAATTAGAAGTAATATTTAAGTAGTTGCTAGTCCATGATGTATCAAGTGTTGCATATCCATTATAATCTTGGTAAAGTTGAAGATCTCTTGTCTGACTACCACCACCTTTAAGTGATAATTTACTACTAAAGTTTCCACTCTGGGCAGCGCCACCAGAAGCACCAAAGAAAGTAATATCTTGTTGTCCATCAGCAGTTTGAGTTGCATTATTAACTGAAGCTGCTAAATCATCAATATCAGTCAATCCAGAACCATTACCAGTAAAAACAACACCCGATTCAGCAGTAATTGCTGAAGTACTCAACGTCATTACGCTGTTCAATGTTACTGCTGAGTTTGCTGTTACACTGTTTTTCAACTCAAAACGCATATAAGAAGTGCTACTATCAACAGAAGTTTCAATCCTAGCAGCTGAACCAGTAACATCAGGTACTCCTGATGTATGGTTAAAGCAAAGGTTTGCATTTCCATAACCATCATTGGTGGTCATTGCAACAGCACCAGAAGTTTTACCACATTCAATCTTAGTACCAGAAACACTAATCGTTCCAGCACCACCTAATTCACCTGAGAACGTATCATTCGTATCAGATCTTAAGAAACTTCCACTATTAATACCATCAAGTGTATCGGCATCTAATCCACTACCAGATCCGTCATTTCCGGCGTGCCAAATTTTATTTGTATCTTGAGGACCTGCCCAGAGATTTCCATCATACTCAATGGTAAATTTAACCTGACTAGAAGTATTTCCATTAACTACAGGTATTCCAGTAGTATTTCGTGTAGCAAATTTAAAATAACTTACATCAGTATCATCCGCACCAATTGCCCAGTAATTATCTCCTGTATTGTCTCTTTCATCTCCAAATCCAATCTGAGGAGATCCTGCTTGAGTTGCATCTAATTTAATTTGAGCTTCATTTGCTGCAGTACCACCACGAATTTCTAAAGTTCCTCCCGTAGAAATATCAGAAGCATCAGACCTAATGAAACTAGAGGCGTGCAGGTTATCAACAGTATCAGCATTTGTAGTGGTTAAACCACCAGCACCTTGAGTTCCTGTAGTTCCCTGAGCACCTGTAGTTCCTTGAGTAGCAGTTCCTGTAGTTCCCTGAGCACCTGTAGATCCTTGAGTACCAGTTCCTGTTGTGCCTTGACTACCTGTAGTACCTTGAGTAGCAGTTCCAGTAGTTCCTTGTGTACCTGTGGTTCCCTGAGTACCAGTAGTTCCTTGATTACCATCAATACCAATAGTGCCTGCAGTACCTTGAGTACCAGTAGTTCCTTGAGTACCAGTAGTTCCTTGAGTACCAGTAGTTCCTTGAGTACCAGTAGTTCCTTGAGTACCCTGTATTCCCTGAAGTCCTTGAGTTCCTTGAGTACCTTGTATTCCCTGAAGTCCTTGAGTTCCTTGAGTACCTTGGGTACCTGTCGGAATAAACTCTACAACAATCTCTTCATTATTACTAGGAATACTACCACTTAAAGGTGTTACAGGAAATCTGGCTCTGAATTCGGTTTGGCTAGCGGAATTATTGCCGGTAATTCTAAAAGTAGCAAAAGTTGTATCACCATTAGTGTTAGATTTAACAACAACAGTACCTTTATCAGTACTGGATCCACCATCGTCCCAAGTATTAATGTAAGTTCCTAGATCATTTCCCTCAGCATCAGTATTGTTAATACCAAGATTAGTAATACTAGCAAAGGTAGAGTTGTTAAATCTTACTTCACCGGCGGGTGTTGTATTAGCATTAGTACTATTAGAATCAAATGTATATCTCAGACCACCTTTATCACCTTGAGAACCAGTAGTTCCTTGAGTACCTTGTATTCCCTGAAGTCCTTGAGTTCCTTGAGTACCTTGAGTACCTTGAACACCCTGAAGAGCTGCTGTAGATATCTTTTCCCACTTAACACCATTTCCGGTGGAAATTAAAACAGAAGTTCCTGCTCCAACATTATCATACTTATCATATAATTTTCCATCTAAATCAAGTTCTCTTATTTGAGAAATCTTGCTAGCCAATCCTCTAGGAAGGCGTGTGCTATCAAATCCACCACTAATTCTAAATACTTGTCTTGGCATCTTACTTCCTAGAAATTACCTAGTTACCTAAAGTATATTTATTATGCTTTAAAAGCAGTGAAAGATACTTTATAGTTTGTAGAATTTGTACTTGCAGGGAAAGCAAGTAGCCTGAGTTTTCCAGAATCTACATCTACATCAAATGTGGATATTCCTGTAGCATTATTAAAGATTGTTCCATACTCAGTGTAGTAAGCATCACTACCATCTTGAAGTGCAATAATCTTTGTTGCGTGGTAAGTAGTACCCTCAGTTACAGAAACAACATATTCAACTGTACGATATTGCGAAGTAGATAAGTCATGATGAATAGCAGTTGCAGAAGTTGTAGTGAGAGTAGATTCAGTAGTACCATGATATACACAATCATTGAAACCGATCTTACCATCAGAAGTTAAACGGAGTCTTTCTTCATCATTTGTTCCAAGAGTTAATACATTATTTGAAGGAGAAGATATTGATGTTCCTGTTCCAATTTCAATTCCACTTCTAGCAGTGACGATTCCAATGGAATCAATGTTAGTTACATCTTCATAAGTCAGAGTTCCTGCAATAGAAACATTACCAGTTACCTCTAAGTTTTTAGAAACTGTTAATGTTCCAGCAATACCAACACCATAACTAGTGGTTTCAAATACCTTAGTGGGTGCAGAAGATCCAGTTCCATAATAAAGATCTACTGAGGTGTCAGAGAAGGATGCTCTAGTATAATTCCATGTAGCATCATTTATAATTACATCACTATTTGCTCTAAGTCTTAATTCATCATTACCAGAAACATTTAAACTATTTCCACTAACATCTAATACTCCTGTGTAATCTACAGTCCCAGCATCATTGGAGATCCACAACTCCTTTAATTTTTTAATCTGAAGTCTATTAGAATTAATTTCTACTGTACTAGCGAATGTACAAGCACCAGAAACATTTGCATCAGTTGCATCAAGAAGAGTAACTGTACCAATACCAGCATTAACATTTCTATTGTTATCAATAACTGGAACCGCACCAATAAGGAAAGTAGATGCTCTAAATGGAGCATAACCACCAGTAGTATGCATTAGCCGAGCATCACCACCAGAATCACGATGCATTGATAATGCACCCAACTTAATCATGTTCGAATCTGGATCAAGAGTAATAGTACCTTGACCAACAGAAAGAATACCAGTTACTCTAGCATCACCATTTACAAGTAAAGATGTACCTGAAGCACCAACTGCTCCAACTTCTAATTGATATCTTGGATTTGTTGTTCCAACACCAACCTGTCCATCAATACGATGAATATCATCTCCTTCACCAGCAGTCCACCTTGAAGCGACAAATGGGGATTCATCCTGGAATAAGTTACCATTAAAGTTTATGTTACCTTCAACATATAGATCATAATCAGATTTTGCTGTTGTACCAACACCTACAGGTCCAAGAGTATGAATACCACTTGTTCCATCTCCAAATACTGTAGGTAACCAATAATTGATATAAGCACCAGAGTTAGCATCAACCCACTGATTAGAATCTGCATCAGTATAGTATACTTTCAGAACACCAGTTGTACTATCCCACCAAAGAGTACCTGAAGAAGTTATTCCATACCCAGTTGGTGAATTTTCACTAACAATTGCTAATGCCTGAGAACCACCATTAGCATCAATCCATGCGGCAGAATCATCATCTACATAATAAATCTTAAGATCACCAGCTGTGCTATCCCACCACAAGTCACCAGTAGTTGTGGAACCAGCACCAGGTTGGTCAGTAGAAATAGAAACAGTAGCACCACCAGATCCAGCAGCGATATTACCAAAATCAACTACGATTGTACTACCATATCCAGTAATACTTAATCCCGTTCCAACGAAATTGATATCAGTAAATCCTGATCCAACTCTTGCAATAGATGTAATCTCACCAGACTCTGGATTGGTAGCAGTTGAACCAATACCTACTCCAGACGTAAAGAGTCTATTATCCTGATAAAGATCTCCTCTAAAATAAATGTCATCATTAACATAGAGATCACCACCAGTAGTTGTAATTCCACCAGCAGAAGCAAGAGTAGTAACTCCAACAACATTGAGAGTTTCACTAATATTAGTTACATCTAACTCAGTGCGTCCATCTACATCGAGGTCGGCATTAAAGTCTGCAGAACTTGCGAACGTAGTAACACCACTGATGTTAACATTATCTAACTCGGTGTGTCCGTCTACATCCAGATCTCCAGTAAGAGTGATCTCTGTGCTGCTAATATTGGGAGCATGGAGATCAGTATTGAACTCCATTCTGGAGTCCGCATTATTCCAGGTAAGAGTCTTATCACCAGCAGCACCATAAATGGTAATGCCTGCACCATCCAAAGCGGCATTAGAAAGTTTTGGATCTGCCGAAGCAATACCAATATTAATATCTTCTACTTCCAGTTGTGTGGTATTCAGAATTGTCTGAGTACCATTAACTGTTAGGTTACCAGTAATCTCAACGTTCTGAGCAAACGTGGCTACACCAGATACGTTTAAGTTATCTAACTCAGTGTGCCCATCAACATCAATAGAAGCGTTGATGTCGATATCAGATTCGAATGTGGATATACCAACAACATTTAATGTTTCGGAAATATTGGCGATGTCAAGTTCTGTTCTACCATCAATATCAACATCGCCATTGAAGTCAGCAGCGCCAGCAAAGGTAGATACGCCTGATACATTAAGATTGTCTAACTCGGTGTGTCCATCTACATCTAAGTCGGCATTGATATCAACATTAGATGAGAAGGTAGATAAACCTGTAACGATGAGTTGTTTAGTGGAGAAATCTCCAGTAATTGTTCCTTTTCTAGCAGTAAACTCATCAAAGTTAAGATCATCAGCAATGTATAAGTCACCGCCAACATAAAGATCTCCGCCTGTCGTAGTGATACCACCAGCAGAAGCCAACGTGGTTACACCTACAACATTCAGAGTTTCAGCAATATTTGTAATATCTAACTCAGTGTGCCCATCAACATCTAGATCAGCATTGATATCAACAGCACTGGCGAATGTAGAGATACCAGTTACATTAAGTGTATCAGCAATATTAGTGGTATCAAGTTCAGTTCTACCATCTACATCCAGGTCGGCATTGATATCAACATCAGAAGCAAAGGTTGAGATACCAACAACGTTTAGTGTCTCCGAAATATTAGTAACATCAAGTTCTATTCTTCCGTCTACATCAAGATCACCCTTAGCATCAATATCACCAGTGAATGTCGAAACACCAGAAACTTCTAATTGTTTTGCGAAAAGAGTTGATGTTTGAGTCGTGATACCAGCTAAAGTCGTGATACCAGAAATACTTAGACTATCAAAAGATGGAGTTGATGTAAGTCTAATCGTCGCAATTCCATTTGGTTGTGGATCTGCAGAAACAATAAGATTATCACTACGGAAATCAAGTTGAGTAATACTTCCAGCAGTACCTACAATTGATGAATCCTTACTTACGTTAAATCCATTAAGGATATTATTAACAGAGAAGATACCAGGAATATCTGCCCACTCCCAAGTACCAGAACCAGTTGCTCTTAATATAAATTCGGCACCACCGAAGTCAATACCATCAGGAGAAATCTTATTTACATCAAGTGAAGCAATAGTAGCAGCACTTGATACATTTACATCATCAAGTTCAGTAAGACCAAATATATCTGCTCCAGCATTAGCATCAACACTACCAGTAAAAGTAGAGTCTCCAGCAACAGTTAATGAAGTTCCATTTAATAACTGTAAACTATCACTTCTAAATCTACCTGTGATTGTTTGTGATCCAGCCTTTATATGTGCAAATTCAATGATACCATCTTCGGTTCCGTTACTAGCATCTAAAATCTTACCAGTAATCTTGGCATAGTTTCTCTCTACACCAGTATCACTTTCTCCAGCAAATTTAATCTGTCCCAGATAATCTGCATCTGCTGCAGAGTCGCTATCTCTATAAAGTTTTAATTCTGGACCAGCAGTACTACCATCATCATCAGATGTTAATGTTAGATTTGATGTTATACCAACACCATCACTAGTGGTTTCAAATCTCTTTACACCAGCACCAGGAATTCCTGGTGTAGTAACAGGTCCAGGATAATAAAGTTCTACTGCACCATTATCTTTAAATATTGCTCTGGTAGTAGACCAAGTATTATCTTTAATTACAACATCCTTATCTGCTTGTAATTCTAATTCAGCACTGGTAGATACTCTAAAGAATTGACTACTATTACCAACGTGTCGTATTTGTGAAGCAAATGTAGAATTTGAAGCATGGAAGTATAGTTCATTACCAAATGGCGAGTATCCAATATGAACATCACCCTCAAAAGTAGAAACACCAGCAACACTTAATTGCTTTGTGAATAATGTTTCCCCAACAGTTATACCAGTACCAACATTAAGTTGTGCTCCATCATAAGTAAAGTTACCATCATTCTCTAGTTCTCCATTAGAACCAACAATTACAACATGATTATTAGAGAGACCACTAAATGTTGCACTATTAGCCGTGATGATACCACTAGCATTAATATCTCTTACAACTGATATATCATTCTCAGTAAATTGAACACTACCAGCAGCAAGTCTTGTACCTGTTGGGAATTGAGTACTACCAATACCTACTGCATAGTTAATTAACCAAGCATCAGTTCCAAGTCCAGAGAAGGATCCCTCCTTGAACCACATCATCTTTTTATATGTGGAAGGAAGAGTTTCCCCAGCACCTGGATTTACAAGGGTTACTAGTGGACTTCCTTCTGTTGATGCAATAGCAATACCACCGTGACTGGCAGTATTATCAGTTGAAACATCATTACCATTAGCATCAGTTCTTACGCCAAGAACAAGATCAGCGTCTGCTACTCGTAAAGTTTCGGTAAATATAGTTGCCGAAGTACCACCAACCGTGATATTTCCATCAACATTTAAGTTACGTGTAATTTGTACATCTCTAGTAACTGTTAAATCTTGAGGAAGAGTTACTTGATTTGGGAAACTTAAAACTGGTGTAGAACTTTCTCCAGTTCCACCAGTAACTGTTATTTGATTTGAAGTTCCAGTAATTGATTCAACATAGTCACCAGAGGTGTAAGTTCCTAAGGTAATAGAATCAGCAGTAATAGTTGCAGCAAGTGCTACGGCACCAGTACCATCAAAAGATACTGCTGGTGCTGTTACAAAATCTCCAGTGACTGAGAAATCTCTAGCAGTTTCTAACTGAGTAGCAGTAGTAGCAACACCTGTTAAATCTCCAACAAATGTAGTAGCAGTAACTACTCCAGAAACACTTACATTAGCATTTACATCTAAATCAGAAGCAAAGGTAGAAACACCAGATACGTTTAAGTTGTCTAATTCAGTATGTCCATCTACATCAAGATCAGCATTAATATCAACTGTAGAAGCAAATGTAGATACACCAGTTACATTTAATTGATCTAAGTTCGTACCACCACCATCAGAAATGGTAATTCCTTGTACAGTAAGATTATTATCAATGAATACATCACTTTGGAATGAAGCAATACCAACTACTGTTGCTCCACCACCAACTAAAATCTCATCACTAATATTTGCTGATCCAGTAACATACAGGGAATGATGTTGCCCAGTAGTTGTTCCTATACCAACTTTACCGGTAACCTGTAAGACTGTCTTCTCATCAGATATTGATGAGATGCCAACATATAGTTTTGATTGTCTACCGCTTAGGAACTTGGACATTTCTTATATAAACCTGTATTAGTTAAGTGTTTCTAAAATGCTTATGGTTACTTTAATATCTGCATCACTAGCAGATAATTCTATGGAATCACCTGTTTCCAAAACCAATTTACCCGTAAGTAAACCCAGAGAATCATTTGCTTCAATAGCTGTAGACTTCATCAATTCAGTGGTTGTACTACTCCTCTTGTGAGAGAAAGTAATAGTATGTGCTGTTGTATCTGATGTATTCGCTGCCTGAGCCATTAGAACAACAGCACTATATCCTACAGGAGCAGTATAAATTCCAACAGGACTTCCTGTTGCTACACTATTAACTGTCTTAAATACGTTTAACGGTAAAGCCACCTTTTTAATCTCCTCCTAATGCTAGAATAAATGGCGTCATATTAGCGAACAAACTCTTGGAATAGAAATTACCAGAGATAGTTCCTGTAATTTGATCAATCACAACACCTTCACCGATTCTGAAGTTACCTCCTTGGTCTGTGCTGGTATAGATTACTAATCCACCATTACGATTATCAACTTCATTTTCTTGAATTGCAACACCACCACGAGATGGTAATGATGCTACAGGGTCAACCCCAGAACCAACATATTCAAAAGAATGCGATGAAGCAAGAATTCTACTCTGTTTAAAGAATGGAACTGTAGTTCCTATACCTACAGAATATGGAACATTATTATTCAAAGTAATGGTACAAATACCTGAAGATATTGGTGTTGATTCCTTAACTGAATAATATGTTGGATGTAGTTCTATTGTAGCTGTTGCTTTATTTATTCCAACATCGGGATCGGAAAATGTAATCGTTGGAGTGGATGTATATCCACGACCATTTGAAATAATATCAACCTCATCAACAGCACCACCAACCAAAGTAGCAAGAGCAGTAGCAGTAATACCCCACTCCACACTTGGATCAGAAATAGTAATTGTTGGAGCACTAAGATATCCAGATCCAGGATTGGTAATTACAATTTTAGCAACCGTACTAAACTCACCATCAATATACACTATCTGACCATCATATGGTCTCACAACATTAATCTGTGCTGTACCACCACCCTGATAAGTATGTTCAATTGTAGAGATGCCAACATAAGCATCAAATTCTGTAGATGAAGAAACACTATTTACAGTAAAGATATATCCATTAGTTCCATCTGGGAAAAATGTTGTGGTAACACCAGCATGTGGAGCAGCACAAGAAAACTCCAATCCAGAGAGAGTTACTCCCATTCCAACAGAAAAATTATGATTAGAGCTTGTGGTTACTGTAATAATTCCACTAGAAGCAGTATACTCTGCTGTTTGAATACCAAGTGATGGTGCTTGTTGATTAACATTAACTGTAAAGATGTCCTGGTTCGCTGCTGCTGTAGCACTAATAATTCCAGTGAATTGCAGTGGACCCTTACCATCAGCAACTAATCCATAATTACCAAAAGAAGAGTTAGAGTTAGTTACATCACACTGTCCACCAGTTCCACAGAAAATTGCTTCTGTATTATTGATGGTGAACATTGAAACAATTTGGGCATATCCCTCATTTGTGATGGAACAACCTACACCGTTTTGATTATATTGAGTAAATGAATCAGTAACAAAACTCTTGAATGGTCCAATGGCATGATTACCATCAATCTTCATACCAATACTATTGGTAACAAAGTTTGTACAATTCAAGATATATGGTGACTGACCAGAATATCTAATTGTATCTGGATCATATGCAGTGATTGCTTTTCCAGAATTCATCGTTCCAGTGAACGACATATCACTGATAAGATCTCCAGGAGCTAAATGGAATAAATCCTCACCTGCATTCTGAGGAATAACTGTGACTTCTCTTAAACTATCTCCAACAATACTTACTTGTGGTCCTACTTTGATTGGATTATCTTCTACATAAGTTCCAGAAGAAACTTTAATAATTGATCCTGGGATTGTTGAGGCTGCTCCGACTGCTGACTTGATTGTTGCTTTTGAGGATGCGACTCTTCTTCCTGTGTTTTCGTCTCTTCCATCTTTCGTGACATAAAATACATTTGTAATTTGACTGTCGCCAATGCCCTTAGCACCAACGTATCTGTAACCGACAAGATAAATGTTACTTGCCGTAATTCCAGAAGGAACTGCGTCTCCGTTGAAGTTTAAGACACCTGATGAATAATCAAAGAACCAGGTATCATTAGAACCAGAACCAGCAGCAGATAATTTAACACCACCAGATGCTGGATCTCCTTTATATACTTCTATAATATAATCTGGACCAAAAGAAGTATCAATCCAGTCCCCAAGCATATCACTTGAGTTATCATTATATGTTGAGCGGCAGAGAAAAGTTCTGTTATCCGCAACAGTATTATCAGAGGTGAGTCTGAGTCCAGAAGCACCTGCAAGATACGATCTTACATAGAAAGCATCTGCCGTTGATGGATCTGTTGGAATCTTATCTGCAAATGTCCAAACATTTGTAGAAGAAACAACCAGAGGGGATGGAATAGGTTCGGCAAACGGTGCCTTCTTTGTACCCGATAAACTGCTATCTTCAGCAATACCAGTCTTAGAGGCGCTGTAGCCAAGTTTCTTTAATAGATAATCAACCTTTTGTTCTTGTGATGCTGCCACTATTTTTTACCTCTTATATCTTATGTAGCGGAGAATGACATACCTGTAATTGACTGTCCAGAAGTCAATTTCCATCTAATCAAAATACGATTATTACTATCATTAGATGATGATGCGGTTCCAAATACACAAGTGGTTGTACCACCACTACTAGTCATCAGTCCACCGGAAGAGCATCCTGGTTCTGCTGATGTTGGAATACCTGCTCCCCTGTATGCTTGGAACATATCTGCCCAACCATTAGTTCCAGAGAGTGATGTAGTCCATGCTGAGTTATCAGGCATACAAACAAAACATCCAGCAGCAGATCCAGTATAAGTGATATTAAATTCAGATACGTTAGATCTAATCAATTCAATCTGGAAGTATTGTGTTCCACTTCTACCTGAAGAGTAATCAGGTCCAGCAGGAAGATATCCAGAAGAGTAATCTGTCTGATCATGTCTCAGAACAGCACCTCTTACAACTGCCTCATAGGCAGCGACAGAAGAACTTGCAGTCCAAGAAGTATAAACTGGTGAAGGATTATCACCAGTAGAACCAGCGTTGACTCTGGTAGCATTTCCAGAACCAGTTCCAAGTGAAGAAATAAGAATGTTATCTTCATCAATCGCATTAGTTCTAGCAGTCGTTCCCATGATGTTGATATTCGTGCTGTAACTTACTCTCTGGTTGTTGTGTGAACCATAAGGAGTAGAGCAATCATATCTTGAGAAGTGATTGGATGTTGCCGTGAGGTGTAAATCTCTAGGTGTATTTGCAATTACACAATCAACACCAGTTCCAACACCAAAATTTCTAACTGGTGGGTTTGCTCCACTAAAGTTAACATATGTCTTATTTCCTGGGTTTGCAAATCCAGATGTTGCACCATCCGATGTTACAAGTGTACTACTAGTGTACATATCACCAGATGCATTGGTGACGGTCATCGTATATGTAAAATTATTCGCTGATGCCTGTGTGTAATGTGGAACACCAGATGAATAGTTGAGTGTAGGACTGCTAGGTGCAGTAACTCCACTGAATGAAATTACTGGTGCAGATACTGTACTTGGATCTTCATACCAGAAAACATTTTGTGTTGATGCAGTATCTTGTGTAATATGTGCTTTGTTATATCCATCAGGTGACGCAGCATTAATTAATCTTACATCATAAATCTCATAGAACTGGGAAGTGATGCCAGGATTTCTACCTGATTCTGATGCGTCTTCGTTATTCGCAATCTGTAGTGCTCCATATGTCCCATCATTATTTCCTACAGATAAAGTTGTCGTTCCAACTGAAACAGCATTAACAAACCCAGTTACTGTTCCACTATCACCAGGTCCATAGTCGGTAAGATAGTTACTAGTAATTGTACTATCTGTGTTTCTAGTATATTGAGTTCCTGCTACGGGAGCAGCAGCACCACTGTTATTGGTTGGTGTGAATCCATCACACAATCTAGCAACACCAGCAGTTCCAGTTAATGTAAGTGCAGCACCATTGATAGTATCTGGTGGATCAGGAACTAACTTACCTAATATATGATTGAGTTCATTAATTGAGTTTTTGGTAAGATCGTTATTAGTAATTTCAAATGCTCCTTCCTTAAATCCACCTGTAGGGTCACCAATAACTTGGTCCCCGTGATATGTATTAGCAGTAACAATACCCGAATATTGAATTGATCCTCCCCCAAAATTCTCTTTCCATGGGGTTAGAAGTGCGACAGTAGTACCTATACCAACACCAGCAGTGTCTCTTTCGGCATACAAATGACCGTCGTTAAAATTTATAGCCAGTTCTCCCAGCTCCAAATCTGTCAACCCTGGACGCTTCCCAGTGACGGCAGATCTTTTTAACCTAAAAGGTGTTGCCATTTATTCTCATTCGGTATTTACCAAGCAAAGCAGTATATACTGCTGATTTATTTATTCAAGTTGCATTATTCCTTCTTGGACGATATAGGAACAAATCTGCAGGTGGATCTGGTTTAATCCATTCTTTAATTTTTTCATATCTCTGCATACTAAAAAACTCCTGGGAATTATACCATTCTTCCCAAGGAGTATGACCTTTATCCTGATTGCAAGTATGACAGGCACAAAGACAGTTTTTAGTAAAATCTGGTCCTCCCTTTGAGCGAGGAACGATGTGATCAATAGTTAGATGCTCATCACATCCACAATATGCACATTTGTTTTCCCACTTATCTTTTATCTTCTTCCTCCACATTCTCTTTGCTTCTCCCGAACTTGTTGTTTGAAGGTGAAACAAATACTGATGAGGCGAAGAGAAGATTTCCATAAGCACCTAGTCTTTTAAATTTATTTATCTAAAGACTGCACTTCTTTCCAATCTTTATCAAAGATTTCCAAACCCTTATCAGTAAGGATGTGATCATACATCTGTTCAAAAATCTTAGGAGGCATGGTGACTACCTCAGCACCATTGTACCAGGAACGGACAGCACGCTGGACACTACGGATAGAAGCAGACAGAACCTGTGTAGGACAACCATGGATACGATATAGTTCAGAGATAGAACGAACAACTTCCAATCCAGCAACAGACTGGTCATCCAGACGACCTACGAATGGTGAAACGTACTTAGCACCGGCACGAGCAGCAAGAACTGCTTGTGCAGCAGAAAAAATCAAGGTAACATTAACATTGATTCCATGATCACTCAATACCTTACATGCTTTCAAACCATCACGAGTCATGGGAACTTTGATAGTAGTACAAAGACCAAACTTTTCAAATAACCTATAACCCTCTTGAATCATTTCATCAGCATTACCAACAACTTCCATGCTGATATCAGGAACACCAATGTCCTTGATGGCTTGATAAACAGTATCAGGATCCTTATGACTCCTCATAATCAGAGTCGGATTTGTTGTGACACCATCAATCAAACCAGTGTCCCAGTAATCTTTGATTGCCCACTGATCAGCGGTGTCTAGGAAAATCTTCATATCTAAAATCCTTTTTTCTTTTTGAGTTTTGCTTTGTCTAGTATATCAATATGTGAGAGAAATGCATTAGTTTGAAACCAGGTTGCCTGAGCATCCATATAGGAATCAAACACCATAAACTCTCCCGATTGAGAAATTACCTTATAACTGTGTCGGTCATAAGGCTTGTCTGATGTCTGTTGAAAAAATTTGGGGAGACCAGTCATAGCAGAACTAATAGTGGTAA
>Ga0213860_10000294_pt1 | contig 19798 bp, 9 predicted proteins | sample PICome_3_FD_160118 | JGI IMG/M metagenome (GOLD analysis project Ga0213860, IMG submission 160118) | Coastal seawater microbial communities near Pivers Island, North Carolina, United States - PICO550 | ecosystem: Environmental > Aquatic > Marine > Coastal | place: USA: North Carolina | collected...
TGGAGACCCCTTATCGGTTGGATCTCAGGGCTATCGTTGGGCATAAATTATATGGTCGCCCCAATATGTGCAGGGTTTGGAATAACAATACCACAAGCAGATATGTCTGTGATGATGCCTCTAATGTTTGGCATGCTAGGAATCGGAGGGATGAGATCATACGACAAGATGAAAAAAACGGATAGTAAAAAATGAGTTTTGTATTATCAGAACGAAGCCTTAGTAGGCTAGAAGGTGTAAACAATAAGCTAAGTAAAGTTGTTCAGTCGGCTATTGATTACACAAAGGTTGACTTTGGTGTTACCTGTGGGCTTAGAACTGTAGAAGAACAGAAAGAGTTAGTAGAATCAGGTGCATCACAAACAATGAACAGCAAGCATCTTGATGGTAATGCTGTAGATCTTGTTGCGTACATAGGCCCCAAAATAAGTTGGGAGTTGAATGTCTATGATGACGTTGCCGAAGCTATCAAAACAGCAGCTATGGAACATGATCTGTCAATACGTTGGGGTGCAGCATGGCATGTTGAAGATATAAGAGAATGGCATGGAACTATGGAGGAGCTTATGCTTGCGTATATTGATTTGCGTAGGCGGCAAGGCAAACGTCCATTTATAGATGCCCCACATTTTGAGGTGACATAATGGCGTCAGTTAAGCTATTAAAATTCCTAGGTGAAGCACCACGTATTACTACAGAGTTGTTGCCCGATGGTGCAGCACAAATAGCGTATAATGCTAAGCTGTATTCAGGAGATTTAATACCTTATCGAAAGCCTGTGTTTGACAGTAATATAGGACGTACAGGCACTGTAAAAACAATATATCCACTTACTAGCCCAACAGGCACAGTTAACTGGCTAGCATGGAATACTAGTGTTGATATTGTTAAGGCATCACAGGGCGATGCATTTGAAGAAGACGAACAAAGATTTTATTATTCAGGAGATGGCCCACCTAAAGTATCGACTTACGACTTAGCTACTTCTGGAGCAGGCCCATATCCTGCTGCAGGAGGTTTTTATCAGCTTGGGCTTCCTTTACCAGACGTTAAACCTACTACGTCAGTGACAGCCTTTACTGCTTTGGACTCAGTATCGTTTGCTAGAGACTCAGCTAATCAGGCAACGATTATAACAAATGGTAACCATAATATTAAAACGGGTAATATCATAACCGTTCGTGATTTTACAGGTACTACTCCAGAGACATTTAATGCTACAAACGTTACTGCTACAGTGCTTAGTGACACTAGTATTCAGTATTTTAATACAGGTGATAATACCGCAACGACAGCTGACACAAATGGTAAAGTTGATCTTGCTGGTACTACACAAGCTCGTAACTACATATACAGCTGGATTACACCTTGGCAGGAAGAATCAATCCCTTCAGCACCTTCAGAGACAGATTTTTTAAAAGAAGGTCAAGTTGTAACTCTTAATAATTTACCTACAGCTCCACCTACTGAACCTACATATAATTTTATACGTGGGATTAGATTGTATCGTACAATACCTACAGCATCAGGAACAGCTTACTATAAACTTACTGACGCTTGGTATCCTGTGGCAGTAGCTACAGTAGCTAGAGCAACTAACGTAGCAACAGTTGAGTTTGCTGATTATCATAACTTAGCTGTGGGTGACAGGTTTAAAATTTCTGGTTGTACAGACACATCATTTAATGTGACAGACGGCATAGTTGTTTCTGTTACTGGTAACAAAACTATTACTTATGCAAGCTCTGGAGCAGACAAAAACACTACAGCAGATACTACTGGTAAAAAATACCATGACGTAGCTGAGACTCCTGATGATTCATCTAGATATTTTGGTGATCCAGCTCTGGCTAACCCATTTCATTTTGTAGATGACTTTCTATTTAGTAACCTTACTACAATACTAGGTAGTGCTGATAACGATGCACCACCTGAAAACTTACAAGGTTTAGCTCTTGCTGCCAACGGTATATTTGTAGGTTTCTTTGGAAACCAGATATGTTTTTCTCTACCTTATCAGCCTTATGCATGGCCTATTAAATTTAGGCTAACTACTGAATATAACATTGTTGCCTTAGGTGTGTCGTCTGGTTTTATTGTAGCTTTGACAGAAGAAAATGCGTACCAAGTCACAGGTAGTACACCACAAAACATGGACATTGCTAAGATAGATGTACCCTATCCATGCTTATCTAAAGATTCAGTAGTAAACATGGGATTTGGTATAATGTTTGCCACATATGGTGGCATGGCTGTGTACACTCCAGCTACAGGTGTAGATCTTATTACTAAATTTGTTCATGACTGGGATACGTGGAATGCTACGGTTGATCCTAGAACTGTTGTAGGAGCTTACTACAATGGTAAATATTTCGGATCTCATTCATCTGGTTCGTTTATATTTGAACAAGATCAACGGATTGGAGGATACTTTGTATCTGTAGATTACACGTTTACTGCAGCTTACGCAGATCCTGATACTAACAATTTTTATTTTGTATCTGGACAGCAGGGTGATTTGTTTGAGTGGGATAAAGGCACGGAACCACTTGCTCCACTAGAGTGGAAGTCAAAAACAATTACAACAAAAGATTATCTTAATCTTGGGGCTGCTAGAGTTATTGCTGATTACGCAACACCAGACTCTCAGACTAATGCTTTAGTTGCTGCAAACGCATTAGTTCCTACAACTAACACTACTGTGTGGGCAAACAATGCAGAGATAGGAACTGTTAATGGGCCTACTGCAAATGCTAACAATAGCACCGTAACAGAGCTTGGTACATTAAACTCAGCCCCTATACATGAAGATAACTTGACATCATATTTACAAGATGTCCCAGGTGCATTGCCTGTTACATTTAGATTCTGGGTTAACAAAGTGTTAGTTTATGAGAACACAATATCATCTGACAACATATTTAGATTGCCTACAGGTTACAGAAGTGATACATTTGAAGTGGGAGTGGCTGGCTCTGCTAGGATACGAAGTATACACTTAGGTGAGACGCCATTCGGATTGAGGGCATCATAATGGCAACAAGATACGCAGCAATACCAGCAATACCACAAGGGAACCTTACAGGGGCATCTACTATAGTATTGATAACAGCACTAAAAGAAAACGTAGAGCTACTTACAGGTACTCGTGGGGAAGATGATTTAGCTAGTAAAGCTGTGGCTATAGATCAAATTAAACAAACTGCACTTGGCAGACAAGATGCTGTAGCAGTAAATGCAAAAGGGTTAGGTGTTACCATATCTGGTACAAACGTCCCAAATTATGATGATTATGTAAAGTTAGTTAACGATGTGCAAACATTGATGAATGATTTGTTTGCAACTAGAGAGGCAATAGATACATTACTAGCACAATTAAAAGGAAAGGCTTAGGAGGTAAATATGGTAGGTCTAAGAAAACGGCTTAGTCGCAGGCGAAGACAGCAAAGAGCTCAGCGCCAATCAGGACTATCGCCTAGTAGCTTTAATACACAGAGTACAACTCCTGGAGGTACTAAAGTTAATCAAGGTCGTGGGGGTACACTGACAGCAGCTCCTGCTAGTTTGCAAGCACCAACGGGTACTACAGCAGCTACTGCTAGAATTGCAGCTCCAGCTGGACAAGGCAGACCTTTAGGTGCACAAGCGCCAAATCTTGGCCCTTCTCTTGATGTACCACCAGCGTTACAAACTCTTATTAAAGGTGGTAACCTGCCTATGATTAACATGGCAGCTGTTAATAGACCTATTCCTACAGGTACAGGCACTGCTAATAAAAATGTTCCAGCTTTAGATTATCGTTTTCAGCCTTACGCTTTTGAAGAAGGTGGCATGGTTGGCCCTGGAGGTATGCCAGTACAACAAGGTATGCCGCAGCCTATGAATAGAGCACCTTTAAGTCCTGAGCAAATGGATGGAGAGATGGCACGTACTGTCCAGAACAATCCACAAGCCATCCAACGTCTAGCTGCTGAGTTACAGAATGCTATTCAAACTGGTGAGCTTCAAGCAGATCAGGTAAACATGGGGCTACAGTTAGCACAGTCTGCTGTACAAGACCCTAGTCTTTATCCACAGCTACGTGAGTTTGCTCTTAACAATGGTTTGGCAGAACAAGATGATCTGCCTATGGAGTATGATGAAGGACTTGCGTTTATAATTATACTTGCGTGTAAACTTGCATTAGGTATGGAAGTTCCAGGGATGGGACAACCTATGCAACAAGGTATGCCTAGTATGAGAAGTGGTGGGGCGTTACCAGAAGAAAGCCCTAACCCAGGTGGGGGTATTCCTATTATGGCCCATGAAGGTGAGTACGTGATACCTAAAGAAGTTGTGGCAAGAAAAGGCACAGAATTTTTTGACAAACTAGTACAGGGAAACAATGGTTCAAAAGTCAGCTAACGTAGTAGAGTTTCCAGCAAACTCATTCGAGCCTTTGCTTCTTAGTACTAAGGAGCATTTCGATAAGTATTGGGCATATGCAGAACCTTATATTAAGAAGTGTCTTGATGAAACAACACATGGCGAAATAGAGACCCGTCATATATATGAACGAGGATTGGCTGCACAAAATTATATTATAGTGGTTAAATCAGATGTAGGGCCAGAACCAGCAATAAAACTAGTTTTGGTGTTTGAACCACGTATATATCCTAATCTACCTGCTCTCAATTTGTTAGCTATAGGTGGCTCTGATTTAAAGTCTTTATCAGATAAATACTGGGAAAAACTTTTAGGTTGGGCTTATATGAATGGCGTTAGAGCTATAGAAGGTTTAGTTGGTAATCCAGCTATGGAACGTGTCATAAAACGATTAGGGTTTAAACCAGTATACACTCAAATGAGATTAGATTTAACGGAGGCTCCAGATGAAACAGATTGATTATGTAACGAATACGGGGCTGACCCCGATAAATTTAGAACCATACACCGAACACGGTGGCGGAGGGTTTAAAAAGATTGTAGCCGTCGCAGCTGCAGTTGCTATACCTTTTGCAGCACCTACGATTGCAGGAGCTATTGGTCTATCTGGAGCTATTGGGTCAGTCATGGCTTCAGGTTTGGTAGGTGCAGGACTAGGAGCAGTAGCTGGACAGATTACTGGACAAGGTGCAACTAGAGGTGCACTCCTTGGTGCTTTATCAGGTGGTGCTGCAGGTTACTTTAATCCAGGAACAAATGCTGCAACAGGTCAGACCTATCAACCGTTCTCTGGTACTGAATTTAGACCAGACGCTTACAATGCAGCAGTAGATGCTCAGAATCTTACAAATATGGAAAATATAGTAACTGCTGATGCAGGCATGACTAACATAGATACAACGCCTACATTTGCTGACGGTGCTTCTACATCTACTACTACACTAAATAATCAATCAGTGGTTGGCCCAGGTGGTATGGGTGCTGATGCATCAAGCATTGATGTAGCTCAATCTAGTCTTGATCCAGGAGCTGCAATCAACGCTCAAAATGCAGGCGTAGGTTCAGGTTCAACAAACCTAAGTGCAATGAACGCAGATGCAAGTGCTGGCTTAAATACTGGTAGTGCAGCAGGTAATACAGCAGCTAATGCTGGTGGAAGTGTATATGATGTTAAGCTAACAGGTGACAGGTTTGCTGACTTTAAAAACATAATGACAGGTAGATTTACTGATCCTAGAGCGTTAGCTGATCTTTCTATTCAAGCTGGTATTAACGTGCTTGGCGCTACATTGCTGAAGCCAGAGTTGTCCGATGAAGAACAAGAACTAATAAACTTGCAAAAGCAACAGTTAGAAGAGCTAAAAGCAAAAGATGAGAAAGCTTATAATTTTGCCATGAAGCAAGCACAGGCGTTTCTTGATAAAGCTGAAAACTTTGATGTTCAGCAGTATGCTAGACAAACATATGGTAGAACACTGAACAGGTTGTCACAAGCTAAACGAGAAGCACTACGTAAAATCAACCCTAACAGAGCTGGACTAAGAGCTGCAGAAGCAAGACGTTTTGACCTTGGTATAGGTTCGCAAGGTGCTACTGCTTATGATAGGGGTATGATTACAGGACTAAAACAACAAGGCGATTACTATAATAAAGCAGCTAGCACATTCCCAAGTGGTGGCGGTAACTATAGTGCAGCTTTAACAGGGCTAGAACAAACATATGCTAACCTAGCAAAGAAAAAATCAGATGCTCAAAAAGGTATAAATCAGATGTTTGGCCCACTACTAGTTGATGGTGGCGATGGTAATGATGATTATCAATCATTTAAGCTAGTTCCAAGCAGTATCTCATAGGTGTACACATGGCTTTACTAGATTTCTTACGATCAACAGTACCTGTAGACGCTAACGCCCAAAGCGGTTTTACTCAAGGTGCTGAAGATTATATGAGGCGCAGGAGAGCTGGCCTAGAAAATCAACGGCTAACACGGGAAGAAAATTTCCGTAAGATGGAGATGAATAGACCTCCTGCTCAGTTTAACACAGAAGAGTTAGCAGGGCAGATAAATACTGGTCTCCGAAATATACCTGCAGAAGTTGTCCGTGAACAAGAAGGGGCAGGTGGTGTTGATGCTAACGAAGAGTTTCCAGGTGGTGTAGTAACCACGCCTAAAACTGCAACAGAAATTCCAGATGCTCTAACAAACGAAACTCCTTTTCCAGGTCAAATTACTTTTCCTGAGTATGAGCAACCTGATCTTTCAGGTTTGTTTCCAGAAGGCACTACACAAAAGACTGATGCACAAGCTGAAGAAAAAGAAGCATTGCATGTACAAGGTATGCCTTGGAAAGTAGTACCTAAAGGTAATGGACAGGTACTAGTACATAATGGTGTCGAGTATGATATCAAAGATATTACAGGCGATGGTAGCAGTCTTCAGATTGTAGATAGATACGGGCGTCCTAACTTTCCTTTAACAGATGCATTTACCAAAGGTCGTGCTCAAGGAATTGTAAATACAGAGATAAACGTAGGGGATGTGGATACAAATGTACCTACACCTCAAGCACCTACCCAAAACAAATTTATAGATAGCGCAGTCGCATCTGTAAAAAACGACAAATTTAGAAGTCTACAATCACAGTTAACTGTCGAGCAAGCTAGGTTGATTGGCATACCTGAGGGTGAAGCTCTCGCATTGCTAGCTATAGAATCTAACTTTGGTAATATACCGTTTACAGGTCGTAAAGCTAAAGGTGCTTTACAGATAGAAGCTCCTGCATTTACAGATGTAAAACAATTTTATGCTGGTAAGATGCCAGCGGGTGCAGATCCAGGAGAGTGGGCAAAGCTAAAAAATATTGCTGCTGGTTTACCAAAGAATTTTTCTGGGTTGTCTGATAATAGAGATCAGATTACAGCTTCATTGCTATATTTTAAACTGATTAAGTACAAAGGTGTAGACCCTAAGTTTCAAGGGGCTGCATATAACGATGGTTATAGTAAATTCATAGGTATTAACTCTCTACGAGATGTAAAGAAGTTTGCTAAAAACCACGACTATAATTCAGTAAACACATACAACAGAGCATTTGTAAGTTTGCAAGGTTACCTAGGGCAAGTAGGTAATTATTTTTATCCTGTATCTGGTGGGCAAACAGTAACAGCTAATGTTCCCACCGTTGGCTCAACACCATCAGGAGCAAGCACTACAACTCAAGGTAATACAGTTGGGATGCCTAGCCAGACAACTACTGCTAATACTGGTGGTGTTCCATCTCAAACACCCGTAGACAACACTGATAGAACAGCAACAGTTGATCAGTCAAAAACAAATGTTACTGACGCTGTTGGTATTGATACAAAAAGCACATCAGAAAAAATAATTGATAACCCTAAGAAAACTGTCGAGATAGTTACTAAGCTATCTGAGAATCCAAATAGATTTGGTTTTGAGTTTAGTAAAGCTTTGGAGAACAGAAACTTAATAGCTGGGCGTATTGAAAATATGCGAAGAGCAGGACTCACTGGTATAAACAGACCAGAGTATGCTAAGGGCATAGCTGATTTAATGGTTCTTGATTCTGCATTGTACGTAATGCAAGCTATGGATGCACTGCAACAGTTTAAAAATACAAGAAATCCGAGTAGGTTAAACGCTGTGCTAGATGCATTTACAGGGGGCACTGCTTTAATTCAAGCTAGGTCTGATGGTAAGTTTGATTTTATAAAGCCTGATGGCACTATTATAGATAAAAGTTTGTCAGGTCTTACTGACGAAAATGTTACTAGAGTATATCGTACTGTAGTTGATTCTAAATTTAGAAGCACAATAGAAGCAACAGAAGCTGCAAATGCTAAAGCAAGAGTTGCATCTAAACTTAAGATGCTAGAAGAAGCAAACAAGATTAGCATACAAGCTATTGCTAATATTCTAGAGAAGAACGCAGAAACTAAATTGGAACAGGCTGATGACGGAAGTATAATTACAGTTACTCAAGGTGGCATTCCAATGAGAAGCTATCAGAAAACAACTGTAACACAAGAGATAGATGGTAAATCAAAAGACGTAGAAACGTGGGTTCCTATAGTTATACCTGAAATTAGTTTTGGTACAGGATCTACAGCTCAAGACCCATATTCAATAGCGTTGAAACAAATTGGCTTACTTGGTCAGTTAGGCGGATCTCAGTAACATGGCACTTGAAGACTTGAATCCATATGGTAAAGCAGGACTACAATCTTTCCAATCAAGAACCCTAAACTCTATGGACTCTAATCCTGATGTGCCAAGGGTTACTGACTTCTATTCTAACTATGGAGCTATGGGAACTGATCAGTTAGTAGCACCAGATCTAAGTGGTTTTGCTAGAGGTATCGCTTCTGCAGGTCAAGTAAATAGAATTGCTGACATACAAGAACCTAGTGTCGGGTTCAATGAGCTTACCAATCAAGTATTTGTAAATGGTCTTACATTTGATGCTGATGATTACCAAACAGCAGACCGATCAGCTACCCCTGAGTATCTAGGTAGAACACCCACAGGTTTGCCTGAAGGCTTTAACAGGTTAGATCCTGAGTTATATGCTCAATACATAAAAGATATCAGAGACCCAGGCAAGCTACGTCTGATGGGTAAAAACCTTGGTATTGGTTTCGATAACCTACAAAACTTTTACTACTCAGGTGCTGCTTTTCTTGGTGATTCTATTGGTTCTGAAACCATAAGTGAGTACGGGCGTGAAGGTATAAAACAACAGACAGAAGATCTAAGACGTAAAGAGCCATTTCAAAGAACATTTACAGATGACGTATTAAAAGAAGGCGAAGTCATTGATTGGTTCTTAGCAAACCTAGCACAACAAGGGCCAAATCTTCTTGAATCAATGGGTGCGTTTTTAGTTGGTGCAGGTACAGCTACAGTTGCAACAGGTAATCCTATAACTGGTGTATTAACAGGCGTTGGTACAGCTCTTGGTAAAGGGCAGTTCAGAAAACGTATGATGGATATTGTAGCCAAGAAGAGGCGTGGAGAAAGATTAGATCAAGGAGACTATGCATTAATAAAAGGTATATCTGGTATAGCTGCATCTATAGGTAATAACTACAGAACGGGTGTCAGTGACACATATCTACAACTTCTTGAGTCTGCAGAGATGAAAGACCCAGGAGCAGGCCAACGTCTTGCTGCATTAGGCGCAGGTGTACCGTACGCTCTAGCCGAGACATTATCAGAAGCATTTGTCGTAAGTAAGTTTCTAAATCCTGCTAAGGCTAGTAGTACATTCAGACGTGTCATAGGTGGATTTGGAGCTGGTTCTGCAGCAGAAGGTATAGCAGAAGGCGTACAAGAGTCTACTGTTATGGGTACAGATGCATTACTAAATGAAAAAGAATTATTTACAGAACAAAATGGTATACAACTTATCAACGCTATAGCTGCAGGTGCAGCTGTTGGTGGCCCAATTACAGGACTTAGTGGACTACGCAGAGGTGATACAAACGAAGTTAACTTACTAGATAGTAGGGGGGTAACTGATGAAGGTGGAGGTACTGTACAAGAAGAATCTCCACAAGGTGAGTTGTTTCCTGATGCCGATTTAGGTACGGCTCCTGTACCTGAAGGCCCACTTCAAGGCGAACTATTTCCTCCAGAAACAAACCTTGGAGTGGGCGTACAGTTAGATCGTCCGATTGAAGAACAAGGTAATCTGATTAGCCCTGAGCAAGCACAGTTTGATATGTTTGACCCAGAGCAGTTACAAAATAGAATACCATCTCAACAACCTGGGTTTGCAGGTTTACAAACACCTATACAACAAGAGCTACCTCTTGGTTATCCTGATCCAGTTCAGCTAGATTTACCACTACCAACCCCAGCTGAGCCTGAGACAGTTACGCAGTCTCCTCCTCAAGAGGCGCAGTTACCATTGCCTTTTGATGCACCTAGAATGCCACGCCCTAATGATATATTTGTTCAGGACGAACCTGTCTTAACACCCACTGCTGAGGAGGTTACACAACCTGTTAACAATAGAAAGGCTACAAAGAAACAAACCGAGGCTGTCAACAAGTTTATAGTAAACCCTACTGTTGAGCCAACTGTTGAGCCAACTGTTGAGCCAACTGTTGAGCCAACTGTTGAAGATAGAATCCCAGATGTACCCCTTGAAAATCTTGAGGGTGCTCTTGAGGCAGCAGAGGCAAACAATCAGACAACTGTTATTCCGATAATCCAAGAAGCTATACAAGCTAAGAAAGCAAACCTTAAAAGAGGTAAACGTACTGCTGTTGCCAAGCCTAAAGTTAAGGCATTGAAAAAGGGTAAAGCTGAACAAGTAGCTGTAAAGGAGGATATAAAGAAGGAGGAACCAGATGCCGTTCAAGAGCCAGAAGCAACGCAAGTGGATGCACAAGAACAAGCCCAAGATGGCGAAAGAGTGGGAGAAGAAGTACAACAAACCCCCAGGGCACGTACTAAAAAAGAAAGCCTCAAAAAAGGTAAAGTCAAAAAGCAGAGTGTTCAGGCTGACACGGAACGAGACACTACCGTCAATGCCGAGGAGACGAAGCCGAAGACCGAAAAGCGCATAAAAGCTATCAAGAGATCTGATTTATTTAATGACGATGTAGTAGAAAGAACTTTCACAGACGATGATGGTGTTACACGAACCCAGCTCATAGCAGATGGTAGGATTGTTAGTGATGTTGCAGGGCCAACTAAAGCGGCATCTCTTAAACGTGGCAAACGAAAGGTTGCCTCTGAGGTCACGAAGAGTGAAACGACAACGACAAAGAAACCACAACAAGTTGACCCAAGAAATCGTAAGCCTGTTGAAACGCTAAACGTAAAAGAACAATGGGATGCAAACAGACCAGCTGAAGACGCACCTAAGAGAGAAGACTTTCCAAAGAATCTACGAGGTGAGCTAGACAAACTGACTCCAAAGGAAGCTCGTGATGTATGGACTAATAGACAACAACCTGATGGAAGTGGTGCTTTAGAACTACTGTCTGACTCAGTTGCTACTAAGATAATTATATATACTCTAGATAATATGAAGCTAGAAAGCCGAGGTGTTAAATCATTTGACACTCAACAGATGGAGTCTTTGTTCCAGTATCTGTTAGATGTTTCTCTGTTTAACGAAAACAATAAAGAAGGCAGAGACTACCTAGCTAACTTTAAACTAAGACGACCAGAGTTTGTAAGTGCTGTAACTAGGGTAGTTCCTTTTGCGCTGGCCCAAGGTAATCTAAACGCAGAGACAAACACGTTGTGGTTTGATGTTGCTGTAAACGTAGGTGCACTACCATCACTCAAGCGACTACTAAAAACAGACGCATCTTATGCTACTTATAATCAGATAGAATCAGCAACGTTTAGTTCAGAACAGATAATTGAAAACAATATAGAAACTAATGAGGTAGAACTTACTAGCTTTGGTGGCATGTCTGCTGCCATATACTCAGACAAAACAAAAGGGCCAGTTGCATTAGCACGAAAGATGGCTGTGCTTATTGGTACTATTAAGACTGATATAATCAAGAGTGAAAACTCTCCAGCAGTGCAACAACTAAACAGGTTGTACCAAGGTACATCAAAGGTAAAACCAGATCTAACTTATGAACTAGATGGTAAGCCGTTGAGTATGTACTTTGATGCTAGTGGTAAGCTAAAGCTGAGACCACACAATACATACGGTATCAACAGACTTGGTAAAGAATATCCTATAAATGGATTCAAGTTGTCTCCTGTTACTATGGAAGAAAACAGGGTTTTAAATCTGATGGCGTCAAATATTACGCAAGAAGATAAAGTCAAAGCCCGTAAAGAAATGGAAGCTAAACAATTATCAGCTGAAGAAAGAGAGACCTTTGAGTCTATGCTTAGTGGTTATATGGGAGAAAAAAACCAAGCCCTAGCACGAGACATGGTAAACACAGGACAGGTAAAACTTTTTAATCCTAGATCTAAAGGTACTAAACTAAAGAGAGGTGAGGTATCCACGCTTGATACTGATCTAGTTCAAGATACTGATCTTGATGATATTTTTGCTGACATGGGTCTAACTGAAAAAGGTAACACACTTTTATTTGATGACGACAAGCCAGTAAAAGTTATGACAGTTGGCAAGGCTAAACTTCTAGCTAGGAATATGCTTAGCAAGTTTACTAACAAGCCCAACCTCACAGTGGCTAAAGACTTAGCAGATCTACAACAAGTAAATCCAGAGTTGTATAATCGTATTATAGCTGCACGACCTGATGTAGAAAATAAAATGATTTCAGGTATGTCTATTGGTAAAGAAATAGCTATCTTCAGTGATTACATTCATGGTGAGCAGCATCTAAAATTTACTTTAGTTCACGAATCTATGGGTCACTTTGGGCTACGTTCGTTGGTAAAAGAGAGCCAGCTCAAAACATTCTTAGATAACATTTATAACACTAGTCCATTCCTAAAAGACTCTGCTGACTTATATATGCAGAACCATAAAGTCGATAAGTATGTAGCTATTGAAGAAGCTATGGCTAACTACGTTGGTGCTTTAGAAACTAGCACTGTAGCAAAGATAGCTAACTTCATACAAAAGATACTAAACAAGTTAGGCGTTAAGAATTGGATGGATAGCGCTCCATATTGGGTCAACCAGTTGAGACGTTATGTACGTGATGGAGAGATCCCAGGTGGTGTAAGTCCAAAACAAGTAGCACTAAACATAGAAGCTCTTGCTACTTCTAATGTTGGTATGTTCTCTGCAACAACTCTTAACTTAGGTTCTGACAGTTTCAGCCAAATGTATACGTCTGTTGGCGAGTCCAACATGAACAGCATAGTAAAAACAATAGGCAGTCGTAAGCTGACTGAGAATTTAGGTAGGGCTGCAGAACAAGTACAAACATTAGACAACATGGCAAACAAAAGCCTAGGTCTAAGTTTGATGTTTGACATCTTTAGACGACAAGCACAGACAGCTAAGTCAATCCTGTCTGAAGTAGATCATATGACTAGGTCAGCAACGAGAGCTAGATGGCTTGGACTAAACAGTAAAGCCTTAACCTCAGATGAAGAAGTAGCAGTAGGTAAGATACTTGCCTTTGGTCATGAATATTTTAAAACCATAGCAACAGAATCAAAGCTAAAAGAATATGGTGATATAGTTGTACAAGACCCGTTGACTAATAGACCAATCCTCAATCAACCAGTGTTAGCTCAAGCATTAGCAGAAACTCAGCTGACAGATGACCAGATTAGAAACGGATTTGAGTTTGAGCGAGGTGGTGTTAACCAACCATCAGGGCCACTAGTACCAGACTGGGATCCAGAAAATAATGAACGCCATGCACTAATGAGAGAAGTGTATCGGGCACAGCGTGAAGGTTTAAACTACATTCAAGGCAGAGTGGCTCTTGGTAAATATCTAGGTGCTATAAGACAGTACGAAGCAAACAGAGATAAGATACAGGGACTAAGTAATCAGTTTACTGCGGCTGATATGGGTGTGTTTGCAGAGATACAAGAAGTATTTTCTAAGTTGTATCAAGCAAATGCAAGACAGTCCGATGGTAAAATGCGTCCGACATCAAAAGGTGTAAGAGATTCAGAGGCTTTCCTTAACGGAATCACAAGAGCTTTATGGCAGTCAGAAGCCGTAAATGATCTTAAAGCTATGAAGAGTGACGACTCAGCTAACGAAAGCAAACCAACTCAACTAGCCATCAACATAATAAACGAATGGAATCAAAAGAATCCAAATGACCAGATAGATATGACTAACATGGTATCTGGTTTAGAGCGTATGAATAAGTATGACTTGGTTGATCCTAACAAAGAAGGCAAAGCTCGTGATCAAGTTGTAATGGATCTAATTCAAAAGCCTATAAAGAATCAAATAATTACAGAGACTCAGCTGATGAACGCTAATGTGTTTGCTAAGCAGGGTATCTTTGCTGCGTATACACCTGTTAAAAGACGGGGTAAGAAACAGTTACGTTTCCAAATGTATGATGAGAACGGTAATCCAACAAAGATAGATCCTAGATTCTCTAGTGCATTTCCATACTACCAAGACGATGATCCAGATAAGCTTGCTGTTATGGCTAAAGATTATAACGCAGCTATAAAAGACACTGTGTTTGAAGTTCCAGTTAGTGGTAAGCCAGACGAAACAGTAACTCAAAAAGTAACAGCAGTAGCTATAGTAGAAGACACATCAGGTGGTACAAGCAGTGTTACATCTTTTAATTATGATGAGTTTGCTAATGTATTAAATACTTTAGGTATTGATATAGATCCAATAGAGCGTGAACGTATTGTTGTAGCTTTAACAAGACAACATGAGAAAGCAAGAAACACTCTCATGAAAGACTTTGTTGAAGGTTTTGATAAAGATGTGTTCAGAGCTATAGCTGAATCAATAGAGTCGCAAGCTGCAATCGCTGCCAAGAACGAACATAGAACTGACATAGACATAGTTATGGCAGACACGAATAACTGGCAGCTACCTAAGAAGTATGTTGATAACCTATACCAAGAGTTACTAGCTGCTAGAGAAGGTGACAACAAAGAAGCAACTATGATAGCGCAAGAAAAATTCGACAGAATGTTGCGTATGTACATAGAAACAGCAGGTGAATCTCCTGGGTCTCCAGCTACTGAATATAAATACGTAGACAAATATGGTAGAGAACAAGTAGCAAAAACAAAAGGTAAAGGTAACAGATACAAAGACAAAGCTGCTGAACTACTAGAGTTCTATACACAGCAGGGTGATATAGCTGTGTCTGCTGAAGATGCATTCTCTAAATCAGATACGTTGTCACAGTTTAAATCAATGGCTGTATTGTTCCAGTTGGGTGGTAGTATAGCCGCAGGTCTTATCAACCTAGTATCTCAGCCTTTAATGGCGCTTCCGTTGATGGCAACCTACAATACCAAGACAGGTATCGGTGGGGGTTATGGTTGGGGAAATACAACTGCAGCTTTATCACGAGCTAACATGAATTTAAAACGGCCTGGATGGGGAGACCCAGATTGGATTAAGACAAACGTAATAGATAATAGTAACTATGGTACATACGGACTGAGTGAAGATGAAGCTCAGTTTATATACCGACAGACTAAACGTGGTATTCTTGACGCTGCCCTGGTTAACTCGCTAGCAGGTCGTGCTCGTGGCAACTTCTTTCAGAATGGTACAGCCACGGCTGTAAGCCGAGGTTACATGTCTGTGTTTGCTACAGCTGAGCAGATAAATAGAAGAGCAGTTGCGTTAGCTACATACAGGCTAGAAAAGAAAAGACGTATGGCAGCTAATCCAGATCTAAAAGATAGCGACTTCTTAGTTGATGACCAGCTATCGGATGTTGTTATACCTGCTGATAACCCTGACTTGTATTACATAGAAGATAAGGTCAATGAGATGGTTACCAAATCTCAAGGTGACTACGCTATGTACAATCGCCCCCCGATTGCTAGAGGCGGATGGGCACAATATCTATATATGTATAAACAATTCCAAGTCATTGCTACACAGATTGTCAGAGTATTGCCTCCGCAAGGTAGAGTGTATTACTTGTCTGCATTGTTCTTAGTGGCAGGGTTGAAAGGTCTGCCAGGGGCAGAAGATCTACTAGACATTATAGATACGCTACGTGCTAAGTTTGGTGGTTTAGTTGGGGCGAAAGGTTCTGTACCTACAGAGGTACAAATAGCAAACTTCTTAAGTAGTTTTATAGGAACTCCAGAATTTTACTTACGTGGTGCAGGTGATTATCTTAGCGCTGGTGGTACAATAGGTAGCAGAATATCTCTGGGTGATTTGTTTCCATTGACAGGTGTATTTTTGCCAGGAGCGAGCACCGTCCAAGAACTGAAAAACTTTGCAGGGCCATTGTTCGCAGCAGGATATGGTGGTGCTACAATGGCGTATGATCTAGCAATGTTGCCAACTAAAAGTAATAAGGGTAACGAGTTGATGCGTATAGCACAGAACTCACCCATTGCAGGACTGCGTAACATTGCAGATACAGCAATATACTTGGACACTGGTGATGTCATAAACGCAAGAGGATATACAGTAGTTAAAGATGTAGGCACAGGTGCTACAGTTATGAGGTTTTTAGGTTTCTATCCTAAAGAAGCATCAAGGGTTAATGATGCCATACGAATAACAAAGAGGATAGTAGACAATCAAAAAGAGATTACTAAAAGCTTTAGAGATGAATGGGTAAGAGCTTTCCTAATGAAAGATAGGAGAGCTATGAGAGATATAGAAAGAGCAGTTAAAGAACATAACAGTGTACATGGTAAGAAGTCTCCGTTCTTTATAGATGACTTCAGAGGTAAGGCTAAGAGAGCCGCTAAGTCTGCATCAGAAGGCGCAGGTGCAAGGTTCTTAAAGACTACGCCTAAGAGTACTAGAGATAATGTTAGTAACCTAATAGAAAACTTCTACGGTGTATCGCTAAACTAATTTAAACTTACCTTGAGTGAGGTCTTCAATCTCTGACTCAACAGCATCCAGTATACCCATCAACCTTGGGTGGTTGAGGTTAACACCTATCACATACGATTGCCCCAGTTTAACTGGTGTGTCCTTACCTAGATAGAACTTCTGTGATTTAGGTGTAGCTACTACGTTCTCCTCAGCAAGTTCTTGTGTGAATGATTTATAGTCAGCTCCTCGTACAGACAACCATTTACGGAAGTGAGTGCGATCAATCATTATTGTACCCTTGTCAAAGTCTTCGACTTCAGAGTTACGGTATATGTCGAATCGAACTCTTATGTCAGCTCGTGGCATGCGAGATAAATCAACTGTAGGCTTGTTGGTGGATGTGTGCATTACTGTTACTGCAGCGCCTGCTGAATCATTTAGGTACTCTGCTATCAGATCAAAGGCATCAACCTTGTTGTCTTGTACTGTTCTACGGATTGCTCCTAGCTGTGCCAGTACCCACTCGGTAGCTACTGTGTAGTCAAACTTAATTAAGTTCCAATCGTTTGCTAGCTTCAACCCAAGGTCAGCTAGTATGATAGCTTGCTCCCAGTATCTTTCTTCGCCAGTAAACTTGGACTTGTACTTACCTTGGAAATCATTTGTTGCTTGCTCTATCATCCCCTGGATTACATCTGAACCAAGCTCCATCAACTTGTTGACATATACTTGCCCTACCTCCCCGTAGTTCGAGTTGATTAGGTTGTATATCTTACGACCAGTGCTTGAGTCTTTGGTAAATAATCTATGAGATGGTATAGGTATCTCCAGTAGTCGAGCCATCTGTGCATCTGTTTCTAACCCACTAGCTATTAACTTACTTTGCAAAGACTTGTTAGTAGATACTATAACTGGTGTTGCCCATGTCTTAGCATCACGTTCCTCTGCGTTGCGATTAAGCCTAGCCTTGTCTCTACCTTGTGATACCCAATAGCAGAAGTCACCAACCTCTCTGTCTTGCATCATGGTTACTTCGTCTACTGTCAGTGGTAGATTGCTGTACAACCCTAGCCTACTGAACAGAGAGTTCTGTGTGTACTTAGCTGTGAAGTGTAGCTTCTCTGGGTCTCCGTAGATGGATTGTACCCAGTACTGTGCCAGTGTTTTACCTCCACCAGTTGGCCCATACAGAGAGATTGTAAGTCCTTTTAATCCAGTAAAGTTATACAATGGTGCAGAGAACCCAATACCTAATGCAAACATATGCCAAGGCATACCTGCTTTCTCTAGTAAATTGGTTAGCTCTACCCAGTTCTGTATTGTACCTTTGGTGCTGTATAAGTCTTGACTAGTCTTGTTTGATGCCGAGGCGAGTGAGATTGTATCCTTTGTCACTTCTCCGCCTGTACTGCGGAACAACGTATTACCCAGAACAAATTGTGTGTTGTTCTCTTTCCATCCCATCGAGGCGTATAGGTTTGACATTGACCTTATCTGCCTCAGTTCATCCATATAAGTTCGTAACATAAGCTGAAAAAACTCCGTCTGTTTCTTGTTATACAAGACAATACCTTGGTCTGCTATAGCTGTAGCAAATTCACGATGCCCTTCAGTCAAGTATGCTTGACGTAACACCAGTTCTTGCCAACCAACGTGGGGTCTTTTCCAGTGGTATCTAACTGTTTCGTAGCCTAGTGACTCATCCTTTCCGTATGATACTGGGTATATATCAAACCTACATACATCTATGTCTGTATCGTCTATAGTTATCTTGATGCCATCTTTAGTTCGTTTGAACGGTTTAGGTAACTGTACTTGACTGGCATTCTTATCAAGTGTTTCTTGCAGTTCTACCTCTTGGTATTTAACTCCAAGTCTTATAGGACTAGTTATCTTACCCTTATACTTGCAACCCTTACATCCGTCAGGATTATCCACATCAAACTTAGCACAAGTAGTTGGGCCAGTAGCACCGTCCTTCCAGTGCCGTAGCTTAGACATAGTTGCTTCTTCTGAATAAGCAGGATAGTTCTCACTCCATCTTCGTGCAGTGTCTTCTGGGTCTATACAATAGGCGGCAATGCCTATGGCGTTGTACCATATTGGTTCAGTAACTGAGTCTTGGTTATCCACAGCATACTTAACTTGTTGGCATTTGTTATAGATAGAAGAACTAATAGATGGTGGGAACTCTACGGTGGCAGAGAGATTGTTTAACAACGAGTTGTCAGATGTTTGTCGTACCGCAGCGGGCCCTGTGGAAAGCACGTAATCATGTAGCCTACCAGTAAGTTCTTCTGGGTCTATGGGTTCAGCATCTATAAGTAGCTTGACCTCTTTACCATTCTTGGGATTGTGTGTACCGATAGGGCGTAACACAAGGGAGCTATTAGCTATCAACCCTGAGGCTGCATTGAAACCTTTGTCGAGTGCTGAAGCCTTTACTGCGTTGGCTATAGGCTTCCATTCGTCTGGGTCTAGTTCTCGTTTGAGTACCCAGTATACATGCAGTCCATTACCACTACCTACTATCATAGGCTTTGGTAGTTTCATTCTAGTTATATAATCGCTTAATGCAGTAAGTCCTTCTCGCCAATCGGCAAAAGGTTTGCCATCACCACAATCAACATCAATGGCGATAACCTTTGTTTTGTTTACGTTCTCTTGCTTTCTGTTTTCCTTTGTACAAAAAGAAGATATAGCAAAGTATGTGTTGTTGCCTGCTTTATCTAATCTTATGCAAGCTGTTGCAAGTTCTTCTACAGTCTGAAAGAACCCCTGCTTTCTCCCATCAGGGTTCACTACAATAGAAACATAGTATCCTTCAGACGGTAGGACTCGCTGTAAAAATCCTAGCGTATCCATTCCACTGTCCTTTGAATAGGACAGAGAGGTGTTTCGGATTGACCCCTCTGTCCTTCATTAGCTCA